>Ga0172380_10000844_pt1 | contig 55608 bp, 55 predicted proteins | sample Leawe162metaG_FD_119747 | JGI IMG/M metagenome (GOLD analysis project Ga0172380, IMG submission 119747) | Leachate microbial communities from a municipal landfill in Southern Ontario, Canada - Leachate well 162 metaG | ecosystem: Engineered > Solid waste > Landfill > Unclassified | place... | reverse complement strand
TGTAGAGGCCATTTTAGACCATATACCAGCCAATAGAGTGGAAGATGTCATTTACTTTAATCCAAGTGATATAGAATTCCCTATGGGCTTTAATCCACTTCGTAACATCCACCCAGACTTTCAACACCTAGTAGCTTCAGGAATAATTTCGACCTTTAAAAAGCTATATGCTGAGTCCTGGGGGCCTCGCATGGAACACATTTTAAGGTTTTCCTTGCTAACCCTTTTAGAATACCGGAAAGCCACACTCCTAGATATTCAAATACTCTTAACTGATACCGAATTTCGGTATGAAGTCCTATCCAAAATTCAAAACCCAAATATTCATTCATTCTGGGATAATGAATTTAATAAATACTCAAAATCAATGAGGGCAGAAATAATCTCACCAATACTTAACAAGGTTGGAATATTCTCAAGCAATTCAATGATTCGAAATATCTTCAGTCAGTCAATTAGAAGCTTCCACTTTCAAAAAGCAATGTATGAGAGCAAGATCATAATTTGCAACCTTAGCAAAGGAACTCTTGGAAATGACATTTCAAGCCTCCTCGGTAGTTTAATCATTACCCAAATTCAACTTGCCTCACTTTACAGAGCTAAAATCCCCCAGGAAGAAAGACGTTTCTTTGCCTTGTACATTGATGAATGCCATTCATTCATTACTGAATCAATTGCAGATATACTCTCAGAAAGCAGAAAGTATGGTTTAAGCCTATTCCTAACCCACCAATACACAGAACAACTACCAGACAATATTTTGTCATCAATCATAGGTAATGTAGGAACCCTCATTGCTTTTCGTGTAGGGTCAATAGATGCACTAAAACTAGCTGTAGAATTTCAGCCAATATTCAACGAAACTGATCTGATAAACATTCCCAAATTCTGCATGTTCCTTAAGCTCCAGATTGAGGGTGCAACATCGAAACCATTTAGCGCTAAAACTTTGCCAATTGAGATAGTAAACGTATCCCACAAAAAAGAAATAACTGATTTTTCTAGAGCCAAGTATGGAAGACCAAGAATATATGTTGAAGAGGAGTCTTTCAGCCAAAATTTCACCAAAAGCTCCTCTCTACAAAAAAAGTTGTTCGACTAACAAAAAGTACGTTTTGATAATCCAGGTAATACGATTGGTTATTTTGCAATATAATATGAGAATCAAAAAAAACTTCTGAGTATTTTTTGATAAAAAACAAGTGTTTTCCAAAAAATCTGATATTTATACATACACAAATAAACCTCAATCAATTTAAAAAACTCTTTAAATCAAACTTTTTTTCGACTCCTAATACAATAAAAAAATAAATAACATTTAAATGGAAAAATTAACATTTACCTTTTTTGGCCTCACTATAGTAGCTGAGAATCCAACTCATAAAGCAATAATAATAATTATGCTTTGTTTCATATTCTTTTTAACACTATTCCTAATTTAATTTTAGGAATAGTGTTATAGGTGGATTACTTAATTGTAATATTTTTCGAATAGGTTGAGGAATCACCATTGCTACCATATGCTCTTATTGCCACTGGATAAGACCCAGGGTTCCAGTACCATTTCTTGTAGTTAATGGTACCATATGTGTCAAATCCACTTCCAAAATCCCACATTGTATATCTTGCATTTACTGAATTGTTTGTAAAGTGAACCCAACAAGGTGCATTTTGTAATTGTTCATATTCAAACCTAGCACTAACCCTTGCCTCAACTGGTTTTTCCTCTTCCTCCTTTTTGCATCCGAAGGTTAGAATTGAAACTAGAACTACCAAATAGACTATTATGCTTTTCATGTCATTGTAATTAATTATTTTTCTAACTTGGGCTATAACGATGGTATCACTCTAACCATCTTCTTTTGTATTTTGCCCAATACATCAAACAGTGGAGGTGGCTGGCTCCACGCCCATGCACCATTTTTGTATCCAGAGCTTTGAGATTCCCATAAAATGTCGCCATTCTTGGTTGAAATAATTACATACCGCAGTCCGGCAGTAGTCCTAGATCTTGGGTACGACTCCTGTTTAAAATTGACAATAATTCCTTGTATTATGGCATCACAATTAAGTTGTTTACCCAAAGTATTAAGGATATTGGTATTGGGTAAGCCAGTATTCTCAAACTCCCTCAGAAACTGATCGTAAATACTTACAGAATTTGATTCATTCAATATCCTGTTTACATCAACCGAATTGATAATCTTTTTACCAGGATTCTTAGCCATCAAAGTTGAAAGAAATGTTTTGTTTACCTCTAAACCTTCACTTGGTGAAAGAGAAATATTTCTAATCGGTAACAATGCATACTTTTGGTAGGATTCTCGCGAGAAAGATGGATTTGTGTATGTTTTAATTCGAGTTCCACTACATCCTAGTAAAAGAACCAAGGTCAATGAGTATATTAGTTTTTTCATGGCTTAGTTCTTTACAATTGATTTGGTAACAACTCCTGTTTCTGTTTTAACCTGAACATAATAAATCCCTTGAGAAAGGCTCTCAATGTCTATTTCTCCTTGATAATTATTCTCCTCTATTAGAATTCTTCCTAAATCATCTAATACCAAAACATGTGTCACTTTACCTTTACACCCAACCTCAAACTTTGTTTGGGTAGGGTTTGGATAGATTTCTATTTGTTCCTCCGAAACAATTTCATCCGTTCCCGTTGCTAGCGGATTGTACCTAGTTAACCCACTATTTGCTAACCAAAATATTCCGTTTTTGTCTATAGCAATTCTCTCAACAGAATTTGTAGGAATTCCGCTGTTTTTTGTATTGAATACTGTAAAGTTAATTCCGTCAAATTTCACTAAACCTTCAGCAGAACCAAGCCATTTATTATTTGATCCATCAATAGCAATTCCATATATTTCAGCAGAAGATATTCCAAGAAGGTCTAAAAAATCATATTTTACTGTACCCGATGCTGTTAATAAGTTTAAACCATATTGACTTCCTACCCATATCTTACTATTAGCTTCATCAATTAATATTGATTTTACCTTGTAATCTAACAATGTATTTGGATATTCATAAGTGTATAAATCATTCCCTACCCATCTATAAAATTCTTCATCCCTTAATGAGAAATACACATTCCCACTATTTGCTACACTTATATTATTAACATCATAATGATAATTTCCATAATCTACTCGATGATATGTCCATGTATTGCCTGAAAGCACTGTAATAAAATTATCACTTTGGCCAAAGTAAATTTTGCCATTCTTGCCAATTGCGATTGAATAAATCATATCAGCTTGCAATTCACTATTAGCTGTATTGTATGTTGTCCAAGTTGTTCCATTGAATTTCGAAACACCTCTTGCAGTTGCAAACCATTTGTTTCCTAATGAATCAATTGCCATGTCAAAAACGACATTATCTGCTAATCCACTGTTAGCTTTTGTATAAGTAGTCCATTTATTCGTTCCATCAAAGACTGAAACTCCATAATAGGTTGTAATCCATTTCTTGTTGTCCGAAGTGACAACAATTTTAGAAATTGCATTTGATGATAGCCCGCTATTTGTTTCTGTATAGCGAGTCCACATTTGCGCCTTAACAATGCCAAAGTTGAATGGTAGTAAGAATACTAAGAGCTTGATTTTGTTTTTCATAGATTTGAGTTTATATATTCAAATCTATGAAAGTCGCATATAATAAACAAATTATATGCGGTAATTTATATTAAGTTTCTTTCCGTCCTTACAACCATAATGGCTAAAAAGAAATTAACACCAGAAGAAACATTACTTGCTATAGGAGAAAGACTTAAAACCTTAAGGATTGAAAAAGGATATTCTAGCTATGAAAAGTTTGCATGGGATAACGAAATTAATCGAGTTCAATACTACAGAATGGAAAAAGGGGTCAACACAACCATCAAATCCCTTTTGAAAGTTTTGGAGGCACACAATTTATCCCTGGAGGAATTTTTTAATAGAATGTAACTATTGTATATTCGATATTATTACTTAGCATACAGAAATATGAAATTAATATCCAAGAAATTCATTACTTATTTTACTCTTCCAGCATTAGTTATTTACTCATTAGCGATTGCTATAAATTATTTTTTTTACGATTTAAACTGGGAAAAGTCAGGCGTAATAGGCGATACAATTGGAGGTATAACTTCTCCTTTAGTTAATTTACTGGCAGCTTTCCTTGTTTATATTTCTTTTGAAGAACAAAGAAAGTCTAACGAATATCAAGTAAAACAACTTCAAATTAGCAGAGAAGATTCGTTAGTCACCCATTATTTAGTGGTTTACTCCCAAATCAAAGACAGTCTCAAATCCATTGAAATTGAGCAAAATATGGCTACAGTCTTAATGGAATTTGAAATTTTAATCACTGCAATAAGAACAACAATTAAGGAGGATAATCAATCAAAACAATTCCTGCTAAACTTATTGACATCCAAGATTATGGAGTTAGAAAAATTCAGTTTCAGAATGAGTGAAGAAGATATTAAGAAATTTAATTACTTGAACAAAATAGTTAAAAATGAACAATAATGAATTCGATGCAATCGGAAATGAATTCGATGTTGAAATTAGAGCTTATCTAAATGATCGGCAATCAACATCTAAATTAAAACTCAAGATTATAATTGACAAAATTAATAAGCATTTATCGAAACTAGGCTTAAAATCATCTCTCAGCAGTATAAGTGAAGGAAATTTCGAAACGCTTGCTAATGCAATTCATAAACAAGATTTTATTGATGCTGAATTACAATTCATATCGCTATGGAAATTAATTAATATTTCAATTATTTCTCAATTTGACGAACAATCAAAAAAATATAAAATAAAACGAAAGGAAGAATTTACCACAAAAATGATTATAGTTCTTATTGTGTTTGTACTTATTGGTTCAATAATACTTCTTATCGTGTTTAAAAGGTATCAATTTAGAAAAAATATAGTAATCTCTCATAATATACTAACCTTAGATAAGGATACTCTAAATGAATTTCTGTTTGATTCTGTCACAAATTTACAAACCCAAAAACTAAAGCAAAAAGCTTTAACAAAGGTTTTTGCTTTACAAATAATAAGAAATCCTATAAGCTATATAGAGGAATTCCCTCTAGAAAGCTTTACTATTGTTAACAATGGTTCAATACCTATTCGAGTAGTTTCTGTTACAATTTACATCAATAGTTTTGAAGAAATTTTATCGTCATCCAAAACAAGAGAATTGATTCCAGAAACCATCTATTCTGTGGAACTTATATCCTCAACTCAAAAATTTCCATTTCCTGAGCAAATTGATGCAAAAGATTCTAAAACGATTTCAGTTTTATTCTTTTCAAAAAAAGATAATGTGTTTATTGAACCTATCAATTTGGGGAAATTTAGTTTTACCGTACAATTTAATACTGACATCCCAAATTTTAGAACCCAAAGTGTAAAAATAAAATATTAAGCTGCTTAATCCCCAACTAAAATATATCCACCCCAATATTGAATATCATATACACTGAATTTTTTTTGAGTGCCCTTTAAGGCAGTTTCAGGCGATTTACCAAGACTAATATTTTGAAAAAAATCAGCCATGAACAAGGCGGATATTCTTGAATCTGGAATATCCCATTGCGTGACCAAAAGTTTATTGCTTCCAGCAGCAATGAAGGAACTTGAAATGTTGGAAAATGTCTCCCCAATTGAACATACACATGATTCTGAAAACATAGGTATGCTTCCAGTTATTTCCATTGATACAAATTGATACTCGTCTAAATAAGGCGCCGTTGAACATGAGGTAAATGCGGTAAGTACAGAATTATTTCTTAGCTTCTCAATAATCTCCTTGTTAGAAAGGAACCCATCATTGAGACTATCCTTTCCAAATACCAATCTCAAATCTTTTCCATTAATTGAACTATGGCAAGCAAAATGGAGGTACTTACAATTTTTTATTAGGTCTTTTGAAGCATATATTTTGCTTTCGCTACAATGATTAAAAATTTCCGACTTTGATTTGAAAAATGTAGCAGATTTAGATATGGTTGTATCTACGAACGTTCTTTTTGATTCATTAAAACTAAAACCAACATAATCCTTTAAATAATAACTCTTACTTAGCTTTGTTCTTAAATAATAAAATACACTTGCAGAAGGGGTATAAGTGATCATGTGATTTTGGCCAAATAACAGATTTGTTGAAGGAATTTTTATTAGGCCTAATGGAAATGCTCCAAGGTTTTGATCTACCTCAAAAACAATCTTGGTATTGGGTCTAAGTTTTAAAGGTGCAATCAATTTATTATACAAGTATTTTTCATTCGATAAGGGTTCAAGTTTAACATTATGAAGCTTTTCATAGTAAATTTTTAAATCAAATTTACTTACTTTAGTTCCAAAGGAAATATTTATTGCACTGCCGTGGCTTATTTTTTGGTTCCTAAAGTATTCCGATCTAAAAAACAGATCAATGGACTTAATATCAAGAATAATTACTTTTGGTTCACTATTTTTTTCAATTTTCCAGGCATATACAGCTCTGTCGTTATCTGTGTACATAATAGAAACATAGGTTTCATTTTCCTTTAAACTTTGTTTAATTTTATTAAGAGTTATTTTGTCAGACACAAGTAAATCGTATAATGGAATCAAGTTGGATATGATAGTCATTAAAGAATCAATTTCGTGTTGTTGATCAAAATCCATCTTAAAGTCATTTTGTATTATGTAGGTAAAATACTTCCGATCATAGTAAATTGAATCCAAATAATTTATAGTCTTTGTTACCAAAAGAAAATCCTTTTCATTTAATTCTGATAAATTCTTTTTAAACAATTCACTTTTAAAATTTCTTGATTTGAGGAATTGTGTGGCCAGCCAGGCCTTTTCTAAGCAATTATTTTGAACACACAAAATATTGGAAGTCGGTTTTTTTGAAAAATGAATATTATACATAAATCTTACATACCTTCTGATTGGATCAACTATAAGTTCTAAATTTCTACTATTTGGATGGAACATATCTCTCACAATTATGATGTTTGCAATTACTCTTATACGTTCAAAATATTTTAGCGCTACTTGTTGATCGTATTTCCAAGCATCGGCAGCATTATTTGAAAGAAAATGGATAATTATTTCCTCGATATTTGCAAAACTCGTTAAAGGAAGAGTTTGAAGAGCTAAATCACGATATTTTTTCGTGACAGACAGATCAGTGCCATTAGGAATGGCTCTATAGATTCCATAGGTTAATTTTTCAATATCAAAAACACATAAACATAATGAGTCAGAGTTTAATTCCTTTAATTTTGCAATTGCTTCTGCTTGGTATTCATTTGCACGATTCTTTTCTTTTAATAATTGAAATATTTCAGACAAGGTTGCAAGTGACCACGCAATTTTATAGGTGTCTTTTTCTTTAATTGCCACAGAAAGAAATACTTTAACAGAATCTACTCCTGACCAATCCAGAGTTAAAAATTTATTCACTCCTTTACATTCAACTACAACCTGATTCTGCCCGTTGACTTCATAAATAAAAAAAAGCCCGAAAAAAGGAAGAAAACACTTAAGAACAAAACTATTTAAATTTAAATATTTCATCTGATTATATTATAAACACCTAATTCTATTTAATTGACATACAGGCAAATATATGTAATAAATAGGGTAAACCATACATTATGAACACAAATAACACTTTTATTGTAGGAAGCGTGAAAATTACTGATACAAAGTCAAAGTTTGGTGTATTATTTGGCACTGTTGAAATGATCTGGGGATTATCCTTATCGAGTTTAATAGTTACAGAAATTACCATTATTGAATCGCTTGTCGGCCTAGCCTCCTTTTCTGTATCAATTATTTGTTACTCAAAAAATCACTTTGGGAATAAAATAACCAATGAGGCTCACCAGTTATTTTTAGGAATAACATTAATATTAACTTGTATATTATTAATGCTAAATCTAATCTTTGAATGTGCATCAACAATTATGATTGTTTTTTAATAAACAGTTAAAAGAAAAAGAATCATTTTTATGGTTCTTTTTTTGACAGAACTTGGGAGTGAGCCTAATTTAATATGAATTAGAAATTTGTAATTTACGGGGTTCGGGGTGTCCCCGCAAGATAGGCTCTTGCGAACGACAACTACTGTTTCGGAGCAAGAGCCTATCTTGCTATGCAATCTCCAAAGTAGTTACATTAATTAAAACCTTTGTTTGATGCCATCCTCTTTTAGCCTCAAAAATATCACCTCGAACCAGAACTTGCTTTTCGCAAAAAGCCTTCAATGACAAATAGGGTTTTGGGTCCTGAAATACTAAATGTATTTTATCAATTCCGAAATGTGAAGATTTACGCAAACCTTCCTCAATAATTGGTGAATCACCAGATAGTATATTCAATGGCGTTGATAATTCAATGAATGAGTATCTATGATGTGTATCAATTTCTGGATTTTCTCCATAACCCGGAGGTCCATTAAAAATACCCATCTTAAACACACCTAAAATTTCAACCGGCTCATGATAAAATATATCCGTATCTGAGGTATTACAAATCCTTCGATTAATACAGGAGTCCACAAGTGTTATAAACTCTTTGATTTTTTCATTAAAAACGCCAGTATTGACTGGATTTGTAAATAAGGTATCTCTAAAATCATTATAAAGTTGATGTAGGTTTTGTTCATCATTAATTTTCAATTGTTGAGTGGAACAGTTCAAAAACCCTACATCATAATTCTGTGGAGGGATAACAATGGGAATGATTATATCTGATAGTACCCAAGCTGCCCCCATTTCATTTAAGCAAACCTCACTTTGTTTGTAATCCTTTGAAATGATCTGAAATACTGCATCCGCCTTTTGAAGTTCCTCCTTAATGGCTTTCTTAAAATCTATTCCCGATTTAATCCCTGTTCCTGTAATGGAGGAACAAAATATTTGTCCTCGTGTTAATCCAAAACTTAAGATTAGGATTTTGTCGATAAAGGCATTCACAATATCCCAATCCTTTGTTGAATAATGACAAAATGCTCAAAACAGATAAAAAGCTGGCATCAAAACCCTCCTTTTTCGGGGACCGGGATTGAATAAATACTTCAATGGTTTCAAATAGCTAGGTTAATAGTAAAAGCAAAGATTTTCCTGTCCAGATGCAAACTTGCATCAGGTAAATAGTAAACTTTTTCATGTGTAAATTAATGTTTAGTTTACATTGCCTGTTTAAATGCCTTAACAATGCCAAGAGATAGTTCAAACACAAGCTCAATTGCAGTTAGAATTAGTAGTAAAATGTATTTTAAAAATTGCCCTATAATGTGCATAGGAAATGAATTTGAAAAGCTGACGCTTTTATGGGAAAGAAGTAAAAAAAGGAAATTGGGGTATAAAAGTAATAATTAATTTCCAACTACTATGCCACGGAGGGACAGAAGACAAAATGACGTATTTTTCTTATCTTTGATTAAGGATCAATTGATAAACATTATGAATGTTATCAAATTTCGACAATAAATAATTTATGAAAAAGAGAACAGAAAAAAAGATTTATAATATTTTACTACTTGATGATGATTCAGAGATGAATTCTCAAATTGACAACCTTCTTTCAGGTTTGAGGGTTCATATTTTGAATTTTGAAATAGTTCCTAAAATTTATAGAATTGATATAAAAGTAGATAAAGTTGCAGAAAATAAATGGGAAATATCATCAGAAACTATTCTTTCCTTGAATAATTTGAGCCATCATAAATTTGATTTGATTTTGACAGACTATCAATTGACATCAAGTGAAGGTAAAAAATTATTGTGGTCCAATGAAAGCAATACCAACAATATTTTTGCTGAAAATGAAAATATTTTGCTTACAATAAAAAATTTAAAATCACAGTATGAAAAATGGTTAATTGATTCAAATAAATCAAACCTAATATCAGAAAGCATTTTTTATACAACCCCTAAAGTTATTTTAAGGAGTTTAGTGCACAAAAATGAAATTGACATCTTAGGACCAATTAATCCTACACGCATCCAAGTAACTAAATCAGTTTTTCCAAATTCAGATGTTTGGGCTTATGATACGAGACAGGAAATATTTAGTAATGATGAATACTATGATTTTTATACTAGCCAGAAGGGAAGGAATTTTTATAGGCACATTGTTTCAATCAATTATTTAAGAATTGTGGAGAATGAAATATTAAAGCATTATTTTCTACTCTCGAGAAAAATGATTGTAAGAAAATCAATATTAAACATTGCATCTTTTGCCGGATTTACTGCTATAATTGGAATTATCACCCAATTCGTTATGTCAATTGGAATTAGTATGATTCAAAATCAGGACTTACGTGGCGTACTAATGCTGGGCCTTGGATTTATGTTCTTAATTTTAAGTAGTATGTTCTTATCATTATTTTTCGAGTTGTACTCAAAGTCAATAATAAATTGGGTGGAAAGTAAAGAAAGTTAATATTGAACTTTTTTTTGCTATTTGGTTTTTCAAATAAGGTGAGATTTAATTGGGATAATTGGAGGGAACTTCCAAATAACTACGATACTTGGCTAACATTTAAATAGTATTTCATCCGTAATTTAAATTCAGCGAAATTTGTATATAATTCCGCATTGATTCCAAGTTTAAGGGCAGCTTCAATATTTTCATTTGAATCATCCCAATAAAGTATTTCATTGATTCCAAGACCGTTCAAGTCATTAATAATGTGAGAAAAGAATTCTAAGCTAGGTTTTTTATAACCTATATCTGCAGAAACATATATTTTATCAAATATTTTTGAAAACCCCAGTTCATTGATTAAGTAATTTGCGCGATTAATTTCTTGATTTGTTGCGAGGTAACATTTTATTCCATTACTCTTAATGACTTTTATATATGAAGTCAAGTCTGTATCCACAGCACTTTCAATTTTGTGCCAATAATTTAAAAAATCATTTACACAAAATGGCCAACCCCAAAGTTTCAAATAACTTGGCAAGACCTCTTTAATATCGCTCTTCCCAACGAGGCAATCCTTAAATTCTGATTTAAAAAAATCTTGCATTTGTGAATTTGAAATTCCAAATTCCAAATTTAGTTTTTTGTGAAATCCAGGACCATTAATTAATACTCCATCTACATCAAATAGTATTGCTCTAATCATAGGTATATCATTTAATTTATAAATGTTGTGTGTATTCTATTAAAAAAGGAATTACCATGTAATCCAAAGTTATTTTGTTTTTAAAAAAGTTGTATCTATCTTATGAGATGTTGTATCCTTTTCCATAGTATTATTTTCAGTATTTTGGTAAAGTTTAATTCCTCCAAAAATTATATAGGCAAGAATTAAACCAAGCACAGAGACAACGGTACCAATTATCCACCTATTACCAGTTTTTTTATCTTTTCCTTTTTCCTCATTTTTTTTATAATAGGTTAATTCAGATTGACCATCGAGTTTATTAATTTTGCTTTCAAGTTCATCAATTTTTTTCCATATATCTGAGAACGGCTTGCCTAAAGTCAGTCGTGGCATTGAGCCCGTCAAATCTACATGAGGCTGTTTAATAATTAATGCAAAGTCAACAGACCCTTCTTTATAAGTTGGAGTTTGATTCTCACCATATTTTCTTGATGGTTCTTTATCTAAAAAATGAAAATATATATTACATATTATTTGTCCCTTAGTCAATGTATAAGGAACGTGTCCAAGGTTAAAAAATGTAATTGCCAATTTACTTTTAAATCCAGGGTCTACTGTTGTTATTGGGTGAAATAATCCATGTCCTAGGACAGAATGCTTATTTACTATAATTGCAAATATATTTTTATCTTTTAGGGATATTTCTTCAAGAGTTTCAATTGTAATACATTCATTTGTTTCTATTATATATGATTCTTTCTTAAGGTCAAATTGTTGAGTTTTATTCCTTGAAATGAGGATATCTCCAACTCTTAGGTCATAAGAACAACCTGAAAGAAGGGTTGGATCAAAAGGAGAAATTAGGCTGCCCTTTTCTACAAGCTCAATAATTTGACTATCAACTAATATTGATGAATTCATTTTAGCACTTTTCATTTTTTGAACAACAGGTTTGGTGGCAGAACCTTAGTTTGATTACTATATTGTTTTTGACTTTCTTGTTGAATTTCATCTGTAAGCATTGCAAATAGTATTTGCCCAACCGGAATTCCTTCTTTAATATAAATATCAAAAGGACCCTTATTGGAGATTTCCAATACTATAGTGAGAAGTTCATCATAATTATTGTCAAAAGTAAATGCTGTACAATGTATGGTTATTCCTAATCGAGCAGTTGTACTTCTCCCATCTAAAATACAAACCAAATCTTTGGAAGTCTGAATTTTTTCAATTGTTGAGCTTAAAATGAAATCTCCTTTTTTCAAAATATATTTTTCATTTGAAATATCTATGCTGTCGTATTTAACATCATTTGGGAGATCAAAATCAATCAATTGATTTGGTTGAGGAATTAAAATCTCTTTGTCCAAGTGCAATCGAATACCAGTAGGTCGAATATCTGAATCTTTTACAGTTGGAGAAATTTTAATTTTTCCAAGATTAATATATTCTTTAATAGTTTTATCTGATAAAAACATAATTTTATTTTATAAAGTCTTTATATATTTTAGATTCAGTTGGTCCTTTGGAGCCTTGATATTTTCCTGTATATAATTTAATTTTTCCTTTGACTGTCCAAAATGTTACCTGGCCAATTAACATTACCGGGAAAACCAATACTGGTTCAACAGAATGTAATTGCAAAGTCCATTCATTTATTGAACCTATATCAATCAAATCTGCTGTAACATGGATAAATAATCCAAGTCTTGCAATTGTTGATTTTCCTTTTATAATTGGTACAAAATGATTGCTACCCATTGTTTCAAAGGTGTGTCCTAAGTAAATTTTATTCGGCATTAAAGTAAAGCCATTTTTATCAATTGTTATTGTTTCGGTTTCTTGTTTTTTCTTAGGATCAAGAGCAAGATTTTTATAAATTTTCAACTTATTCCCTAATCTAAAATCATAGCTGTTCGGGTTCAATTGTTTTTCATTAAAAGGATTAATAGTAATTCTTCCCTTTGAAACTTGTTTAGCTATTTCATTTCCTGTTAAAATCATTTTGATTTAGATTTGTGTGGCAAGTCAAATTTAGTGTACCCTCCTTTATATAGATTATAAATTTTACCTTTGACTGTCCAAAAACTAATTTGTCCAATTATCATACGTGGATATATTAAAATTGGTTGAACACAGCAAAGTTCTAAAGTCCATTTATGTTCTTTGCCTAAATTACTCAAATCACTATGGCATTGAACATATAAACCTAATCTACCTATGGAGGATCTTCCAATCAAACTTACAATGTATTTCTCACTTCCAATAACTTCAAATGTAGAGCATAGGTATAACTTATTTGGTAATAAGGTTATTCCTTTTTTTGGTATTTTTTTTGGTTTATTATCATTTAGACATTGATAGTAATCTCCAATTCTATAGTTGTAACTATTTGGATTCAATTGCGAAATATTAAATGGTTCAATTTTTATATTTTTAAGTAATACTTGCTTTTCTATTTCTGGCCCTGTTAATATCATAAATAATAGTTCCAACCTTTAATTTCAATTGATTTTGTTATGTTTTCCTTTATAAGATTAATTCCAGTACCTGATTTTGTAAATCCGATTATTTTTAGTCCTAATTTTTTTAATTCACTTTCTGTTATATTCTTTCCAATTGCTCCAATTAGTTGGAAGTCGGCTCCAGGTTCCAACGCAAGAGATATTGGGTCAATATCTAAAAAATTTGCGACCTTTTTAGATATTGAATGAATCGGGAGTTTTTCAGCTTCTAAAAATATGGATAATGAATTAATTTCAGATAATTCCTTTAAAGTTTGTCCCAAACCATCAGTATTATCCATACAACAAACCTTCTGTTTATTAATAGCTAATTTTTGGCCTAATTCAATTCTTGCTTTTGGTAAACTAAATTGTTTTATTAAAATTGATTCTTCTCCTTTACTTAATTGGAGTCCCTTGGGTTTTGCATGGAGGAAATATTTAAATGCTGTCGGAGTTAAGCCAATATTATCACAGCAAAAAATTAAATCATTTTTTTTGATTCCCTTGCGAAATAAAGGTTTTTTGGAAAAACCAATTATTGTTGCAGACAAACTCATTTCTTTTGAGTCGCTTAAATCGCCTCCAACTATTTGCACTTTATGCAAATCACAAGCTTTCTTTACTCCTGTTAAAATAGATTTTAAATCATTAATTTGAAAGTCGCCAGGAAATGCAAAATTAAGTAATAGACTATTTGGTACAGAACCAGCAGCAGCTGCATCGCTAATATTTAAAATAGCTAAGTAATAGCCCAGATTAAAATAATCTATTAATCCAATTTTAAATGCAATTAAATCAGAAGGGACCCTATCAGTTGAAACACAGATTTTTTCTGATTTTTTATTGTTAATTACAGCACAATCATCTCCACTTAACTCTCTTTTATTTTGAGGATTAAATAAGGGTAGAATAATTTGCTCAATTATTCTTTTTTCGCCTAGTTCTTTTAACTTCATTTGAATGATTTACTTGAATTTGACTAACAAAGCAATATATCTCTGACCCTATTTAATTACTGAGGTTCAAATCCCTTATTAACAAAGTTATTCAATTCCGTAAATTTTAATAATGTTTTTTTTAATTAGACCTTTGCAAAAATCGTTGAAGGATAGGCTCTTACTCCGAAACAGTATTTGTCGTTCGCAAGAGCCTATCCTGCTATGCAATCTCCATTGAAGTTGCTTTAATTAGAACTTTGGTTTGATGCCATCCTCTTTTACCTTCAAAAACCTCCCCCCGAACCACAACTTTCTTTCCACAAAATAATTTTAATGACGAATAGGGTTTATGGTCTTGAAATACTAAATGTATTTTATCAATACCGAAATGTGAAGATTTACGCAAACCTTCCTCGATAATTGGAGAATCACCAGATAGTATATTCACTGGCGTTGATAATACAAGAAACGAATACCTAATATGTGTATCAATTTCTGGATTTTCTCCATATCCCGGAGGTCCATTAAAAATACCCATATTAAACACACCTAAAATTTCAACTGGTTCATAATAAAACAAATCTGTTTCTGATGTATCTGTATGCCTTCGATTAATACAGGAGTCCACAAGTGCTATAAACTCTTTGATTTTTTAATTAATAACACCAGTATTGACTGGATTTGTAAATAAGGTATCTCTAAAATCATTATAAAGTTGATGTAGGTTCTGTTCATCATTAATTTTCAACTGTTGAGTGGAACATTTCAAAAACCCTACATCATAATTCTGTGGTGTGATAACAATGGGAATGATTATATCTGACAGTACCCAAGCTGCCCCCATTTCATTTAAGCAAACCTCACTTTGTTTGTAGTCCTTTGAAATGATCTGAAATACTACATCCGCATTTTGAAGTTCCTCCTTAATGGCATTCTTAAAATCTATTCCCGATTTAATCCCTGTTCCTGTAACGGAGGAACAAAATATTTGTTCTCGTGTTAATCCAAAACTTAAGATTAGGATTTTGTCGATAAAGGCATTCACAATATCCAAATCCTTTGTTGAATGACTGATAAAAATTCTTGGTGAGGAACTGTATTTCTTCATCACTTTATGTTGCTTTTTGGGCTGACTAATCTTGTGTCCATATAAACCACATATGAATTTATTTGTAACATTTTTTCCATTAGGTATTATTTCATTCAGGTAAAACTCCTCATTGTCAATGTATCCTTTGTAACTCGAAAAAATAAAATCAGATGGGTCATTCATTCCTTCCCATCCTGTAACATCAAAAATCTCAACTGCATCAGTCTTGTTAATGTTGTATTTCCTCCCATTGAAGAAAAAGGATTCATCTCCATTATCGTATGCCTCGATAAATGACCTTAGGTTTTCAGGTTCAAGATTTATGATAATCCCCAAATGACCTTCTTCATCCCTGTACGCAACAATGTATAATTCCATAGGTGTTCTTTCTACAAAATACGGAGAATAAATCCAAAGGTTCTAAACATCAAAATCAGCCATAATTTCAAATCTATTTTGTCATGCTGTTCACATGGTGAACAAGCTGAATATCAATTAGTGCCACTCTGGCCAAAAAATACCTAATGGTACATATGTTGTGGATTGACAGACTACATTTCAACTAAAATATTCACAACCAAAGTTAATTCATATGCATATCCTAGGCCAAATATTCAAATACATGTTTCTAATAATGGTATCCATATTAGAATTACTCCTTGAGGTTTCTCTCGCCATTGCTAAGGCTATTAAAGGACAACTTGATAAACATTGATATTATGAAAACAATAATTCAAACCACAAGCACCATTTTAGATTTCCTATTCAACGCAACTCTAACCATTTTCAAATTCATATTTGAATTGATTGATACTTGGCTTTCAAACAGTCCACCAAAAAAGGAGGGGTATGATGCAGAATTCCTAACACCTTCAACTGTTATGAGTTCATACAACAAAGGGTTTAACCTAACTGGCTCCAAGTCGATAACAGAATTGGACTCCCACAAACATGCCTTGGTTATCGGTTCCTCTGGAACTGGTAAGAGTACCGTAGTTATCATTCCTACCATCTACAATCTAGCCAAAAATGGTTTCTCAATTTGCATTAATGATCCATCAGGAGAAATTCAAAAAAGCACATCCGGATACTTGTCTAAATTAGGCTACAAGATACAGGTACTTAATTTCTGCAACCCTGAAATGTCTGATGGATACAACCCATTAAGCAGAGTTGAAACAACTTCGGACATTTACAAAACTGCTACAACCATTGTACAAAATAGCCTTGGCAAATCTGCAACAGATGGGTTCTGGAATAGCCAAGCTATAGGGTTCATTTCTTTAATAATTTCCGTTCTAAAAAAGCAAAAGGTAGAATACCAAAATTTGGCCAATGTGAAGCACTTAATTGATTGCTTTCAAGCTGAACCTGAGATGTTGGATAAGATTGTAGCAGGATGTTTGGATGAAGGCATTCTGAAGGAATACAAAAACATGCTTCGGATGGAAGCCAAAGTACGTTCAAATGTAATAAGCACCTGTAGAAGCGCACTTTTGCTTTTCAATTTAGATGCTATTGCTCGTATCACCTCAATAGATACAATTCAATTCGAGGAATTTCAGAAGCAACCTACAGCACTATTCATCATGAACAAAACGAGCGACCTTAAATTTTATAGCCCATTAACGGCTGTTTTCTTCTTGCAATTTTTCAATTATATAATGAACCAACCTGTACCCGACAAAAATACCAAATCAATTTTTTTCATCATAGACGAGCTTTCCTCCCTTTACCTCCCAGATACCTTTCAAATCGCCCTTGCTAACCTAAGAAAATATCGCTGTGGAATTATGGGTGCAATCCAAGATCAAAACCAATTAATTCATCTATATGGACATCATGAAGCATATAGCATTATCAGTAATTGCTACCATAAAATTTTTTTTCCAGGTCAGCCAATGGATACAGCCAGGGAGCTTTCGGACATGCTAGGCAAAAGAGAATTCATTAACGAAAATGGAAACACTTCCACCAGAATTTTATTAACCCCTGATGAAGTGAGGACAATGCATGAAAATACAGCATTAATATTCAGTGGATCAAAACAAGCAATCTTCGCAAATCTTAAGCCCTTCTATTCCCGTCACGAATACACAAAATTTAGCCGTATTCCTCCACCCGAAATGAATCGTGGAATTATCCCTAATTCTAATGTTGAACTGCTTAAACGATAACAGGTATGGGAAGAAGTAAAAAGCTATTTGAGTACTTAAAGGAATCTGGTGTATTAAATGCCAATGAGGAAGAAATAAGACTGGCAAAGGTTGCATATAGAAAACAATACCTTAAGAATTGGAAAGCTGAAAAAGCTCCAATGATTAAAGAAATCCGTATTGTGCTTGCATTGAAAGAGTATGCTGACATTAAGAGTAAAGCATACGAGCAATACAAGACTCCAACAACATTTGCTAAAGATTTGGTCATTGAAAGCATTGGAAAAGAAAGATGTTTACCAGACAAGGAAAAGTTGCTTGCTATCTATCAAAAGATTGGTTTAGCTATAAATCAAAATCTCAAAGATCATTCGAATATTAACCTAGTTGAAAAATTGGTTGCCATTGAAGAAGAACTAATTGAATATATTAATAATCAATGATTTACAAAGTGCTTACCCGTTCAACACCTAGCTATTCATCACTCATTCAATACATCTTGATTGAAAACAAAACAAAGGATAAGCAGATATTCACTCATAACCTAAGATCAAAAAATACAGATATTAAATCCATTACCAAAGAATTTCTAGAAAACGAATCATATCGAAAACATAACAGAAAAGGACAGGTTTACATTAACCATGAAATAATAAGTTTAAACGGCCAAGATTCAAAGAAAGTAACCCCAAAGGTACTGGAAGACCTAATGGAGAAATATATTGCTCTACGAGGCCCTAATGGAGTCTATTTCGGTGCTGTACATAATGGAACCAATCCCCATATACATATTATGGTTTCAGCCCTAGAATACAGAACAGGTAAAAACTTCTATATCCAAAGAAATGAACTAGCTAATTTAAAAAAAGAACTCCAAACCTATCAAATTGAAAAACACCCCGAATTGGTAAACAGTTTACCCAAACATGGAGCTAAAAAAGAATACTTAACAGACAAAGCCTGGTATGCCGAAAAGAAACCAAATAGAACAATTACTAAAGAAAAACTAGCATTGATAGTTCAAGAAGCATTCAACAAATCAAAAACCCAAAAGGAATTCCTTTTAACCCTTGCCAATCAGAACCTCCACCACTATGAAAGAGCCAGAAAACCAACAGGAATAGTTTACGAGGACACTAAATTCAGATTCACTAGACTAGGTATATCAAATGAACAATTAAATAATCTAATTATGGATATCACAGCTGAGAAAATCGCACTTAATCAAATACAGCAAATTCGCATGGAGAGAGATTCTCGCAATAAGTCAAAAGAGAAACCAAACGAAATAGAAGTCAGGCAAAAAGAAAATGATGAAATTGATAGAATTAATCGAGCACACCTAGCTGTAATTCGCGAAAAGAAAGATGACATTCTAGCCATATTTGGTGACAAGCTTATCGGTAGTGAACTTGCCTTAAAACTCGAAATGGATCTAGAGAATCTAGAAATCATTGAAAGAGAATTAGTGCAACAAATTGAAGGCACTACAGGCCAAATTGAAATTATTCCATTTGATGATGGTGCTGTAGGCCCAACTAGAACTATAAATTACACAGAAGATGAAATCGAGAAAACCATTACATATAATGATTTGTACATAGAAAGGACTTGGCTGGATTCAAACGGTGTACAATATTCAAACGAATCTATAATGGAACCTGGCGACAAAGAGAGCCTAGATTTGATGTACGAAACTATGGAAATAGAAAACTCGTCTCAAAATGAAAATAAAAACAGCCTTGATGATGGTGAATCTGCCAGCGAAATAACCGTAGACGATCCAGAGGAAAGTTATGATTTAAATGATGAGGCCTTTGAAAATTTTGTAAATGAATTAGAGGAAATAAGAGAGGATGAAATTTCAAACGAGCCAGAAATTGATGAGTAATTCTTTAAGCAAGATATTGATTATATTGGTTAAGAAACGAATTAAGTATTTTTTAAGTAAAACGTAATTTTTATTTTTATATATTGCATACAAATTTAGATGTTGGAGGGATCTCTATATGTAAAGTCTAAATTTTGCAAGAAACCAATCCACTGAAAGGAACGGTAGGCAATTAACTTTGCAGGTTACCTTTCAATCTTCTCTGCAAATTTTTTTGGGTCATTGATTGGATCAATACCCTGGATTAAACCAATTAATTTTGGTAATCCTTAAACAGGTACTTTAATGCCATGGATGAATTCTGTGAGCACTAATTGCTCGCTGAACCTAACATTAAATCTAATTTAGGGGTTGAACTACACTGGAAGTTTCCGGCGTGGCGTTTTCATCGGTATCAACAATAATTAGGGTGACTTCAAAAAAAAATCCCGAATGAGTGCGTCAACACTCACCGGGATTTGAAGCCTGGAACCCTCCAACAATGTACAGTTCCATTAAAACTACAATATCATACAATGTTCTTTTTATCAAGCTTTTGCAACTGTCAATGTAATGGAAGGTAACTAATACCAATCACGCTTTTATTTGTCTGGTAGCGATCATGTTCTTGTTAATTTATTAATAACAAATCTCATGAAGCCTCCAACATTTAATATAGAATCAGACCTATGGCTAAATGGCCTTCAAATTATCAAGTGTGTATTTTGGCAAACAGAGAATTGCCAAAATCAAAAGGTGCTTTCAGGTGCCATATTTTATCAAGACCTGCATAATTCTGTATTTACAGAATTCATCTTCGCCTTTGAGCTAAGTGAGACTGCAGGATTATATACTAGGACTAAATGGGTTAGGATTTCCTAACAAAACCTATCTCCTACAATCAATACAATACTACAATTGGAATACCAACACCTATCTAGTTTAAATTAAACTGGATAGGTGTAGTCCAAGTCAAGGGCAAGCCTTTTCAAAATAGTCTGGTTCCAGTTTGAATCCACTTAATCGAAAATATGGACTATATTCTGTGACCCAATTAATTGCTTTAACTCATTTATGTACTTTTGTTCAATATCCCTTAAAATCAATTCGGAAAATGGTAAACTTTCAGGTGAGCATTCATTAAATTTTTGTAAAGGCACTCTCACCATAAAACCTGCACCACACTTCACTTCATCATCTCCAGAATCAGTATATGAAAAATTGAAACCTTCTAAATTTGATAAATCATCCCTTGATCCAATTATACCTATTATATACCCACAACGTTTCTCGGTAATAAGCTCAAAAGCTATTTTGTTTAAACCTATCGGTCTTACCTTACAATCATCATAGTTTATCTTCTCGAAATTGAAATTAAGGTTATTTATTGCTTGAATATTAAGCTTAAATATATTTATTTCATCACGGTGTTTATTCCAAGAATATCCGAGCCAAGTTCCCACTAATCCTACCAATTTAGTATAATCAACAACTGGTGCTTTATTGGCCTTAGCGATAATTTCATATTTTTTTGAAGTTTCATTCCATTCCTTATTGAATTCCTTTTTTATTATTCTGTCGATGATTTCAAAATATTTTTTATAAACTCTGTTATCAATAGTTGCATACCGACCATTTGCGTTAACCTTTTTATATGCATTAAATGATGATTCACTGACAGGAGTTTTGTCATTATTACCTAAATTATTTTTAATAATAGTAATGATATCTCGATCAAAACGATATTTTTCTTTTAAAATATCTATCGCAGTATTAAATCTCCTACAATTAGCTTTGATAGGTTCCTTTTCTGGGTTTTGTTTCCGGCGTCCTGACATAATAACTTTTTAAAACTTTTTAAAATTATTAAATACTTTAATAATATTTAGAAAAATTATGTAAACAATTATAAATCAGTCTATTAGCTTGTTTATTTAGAAATTTTGTTTTTCCTTTGTATTGGCCAATTCCCACCCCAAAATTCTTCGAAATGTTCTTTCGAAACTATGATAAATAAAAAAAATGACACTACTAACTGGAATCGGTAGTGCCATTTGAAATTTTGACCCACACAAAATTAAGCTGATGTGAGTACTTTTAGATTATAGCATGCCTCAAGTCCAGAAAGGCAATAAAAAACACATCTACTTTTTTGTCAATGGTTCAAACTTGAACTCATTTTGAAGCCTCTTATTTATTAATTCTTCAGGAGAATAATAAATAAATGGATAATAAAATTCAGACGGTGTCTGGACTTTTAAAATGCGCAAGTTGATTCTACATCTTAGGTAGCCACGACAAAACCTTATCTTAATTTGCTACCAAAAAACCTGGTCAATCCAGCTTGAACCTGTTAGCCTACTAGCGCCTAGGTTGGGGTTTTCATATAACTCATGTATTAGGCAGTTCAAAATAAGTAATCGTTTACATGGGCTTTCTAATCCCATCAATTCTTCAAAATTATATTAACCATTAATTACAAAAAACAATGTTACAACTAAACAAACCAAAAAAGTTCAATCCCTCAGAGGGAATGGATGAAGGTCGATTCATCATTGAACAATCAAATGATGGATTTATTAAAAAGTACGTGCTTATTTTTCAATCATTAGGGAATGACCATCTCCCTAAATTGTTTGGCGACAATGCGAAACCCTACATAGATCCTATCAAGCGTGATTACGAGACAATTTACCCTAAGGTTGAAGCAACCATGGGTGGAGCCTTACAAAAGCAATTCGGTAAAATGGAAATGAACGAATCAAATGATAGAGTTAAGGAATTAATGCACCATAAGGATTTAGCAGTATCAGAATGCCTTGGAATACAACAAAATTGTAGTGGTGAACCATCCTATTTCACTTTTATTAACATTGCAATTTGTGTGTTTTGTATACTGTTGGCGAGTTGTGGTGAAATAATCTTTCAATCCATTGCTATGCAAGGTATCCCTGGAATAACTCCGATTTTTGGATTAATACTTGGTGTAGGTCTTTTTGTTGTTACAACTGTAATATCCATTTTAAGCCGAAACTGGATTAACACATTCAAATCTGAAAGAATCAAAAAAATGGCCCACATTTTTGTAGCAATTATTCTTCTGCTACTATTTTATGCTATGGCCGAATTAAGAGACAGTTACCAACAAACCATGAATAATGGAGGAGTATCTAATTTCTGGGGATTCATAGTTATCAATTTCTGCTTGTCTTTCGCCATCTATTTAATGATAGTATTCTGGTTCCTTCCGCTTAAAGAAAAAGTTACCGAATTGATCAACTATATCCAAAAGGTACGGAAAATAAATAAGCTTCAAAAGGAAATTAAGGCATGCGATGAAGAAATAAAAAACATAAAGGTTAACCTACCTAAGCAACTTAGAAAAAGGATGGAAACAATGCATCTAAGTGAACAATACAAGGAGTTGATAAATAATTATTACTACCAATGTGTTCATAATGCCATTCAGGCAAACACTGAAAGACAGAAAGCAATGCCAGACTGCTTTAATATTTCTATCCCTCCTTTGGAATTTCGAATTTTTAATACTGATTTAAAAAATTCTGATCATGAAAACTAAAATAATCATATTAATGCTCATGCCCCTAATGGGGTGTGAGTATTTCAAAAATCTGAAACAAAATGGCACAACTGATGCAATCAGTATAATCAATGATGAAACAGATACTATGATTGCCTTTTCTCGATTTGAAAGCTTTAAGCTATTAACAAATTATGACCTTCAGACCACAAATGGATTAAAGATAAAATTTACATCTATAAAAAATGTACGATTAACTGACGAAAGACTTTTCACCTTAAATCCATCAAATAGATTGAAAAATCAGGTAGAAAGAAAATCTGAAGTTGATTCCTTTAAATACGCTGTAAACTTATTCTTTAAAAATAGGCAAAAAACCTATTCTACTATTGGCAATAGTGCAGTATTTGAAAAAATATCAAGTGAACTAGAATGGATATCAAAATTAAATGTAGATGGTCAAAAGTGCTTAATTGTATTTTCAGACCTCCGGCAAAACATACCAAACCATCCATTGAATATGTATAAGTTGGAATCCATTTACTTGTTGAGATCAACCCCCAATTCCTTTGATAGTATTTACCTAAGTGCGTATCCATTTCCGAATGACCTTTCAGGAATTACTATCAAATTTCTATATCAGCCAAGTAGTATTGAGGATGACCAAATATTCCTACTAATTGCCAATCGTATTAAGGGACTCCTTGAAAAACGCGGTGCCATAGTTCATATTTCAGGCACACTAAATAATTAAAATTATGGAAACAATAAACATCATTACCGATAAAGATTTATTGGCTTTTAAACAAGATATAATAAATGGAATTAAGGAAGTGCTTAAAGAAAATAAAACCGAAGAAAGACAATACCTAAAATCAAGTGAGGTTAAGTCACTTTTAAACATTAGCGAAAACACCTTGAAGCAATTACGTATCCAAAAGAAATTAACCAGAATTTTGGTTGGTCGCTCGTATTTTTATGCAAGGAGTGAAGTACTTGGATTATTTTCAGAAAGGACAGAAAATGCAAAATAACCATCAGGTACTTAATTGCACTATTGCCAAACTTCAATCAATTAAAGGTATTAAATTCATGCATACCGCCCTGTTTTTTGCCATTTTTACCGAATGGCAAACACAGAACTACCCCGATTGGGTAAAAACATCTCGTAGGCGCCTTTTAGCCCTTTCTAATATTCGAAGCCCAGTCAGTTACCATAAATCCATTAACATTCTAGTCAAGCATGGAATCATTGAATATGATAGAAGCTTTCACCCCATTGATGGAAGCAAAATAAGAATAATTTTGACTTAACTTTTAAATCGAAATTCATTACTTTTGCCATGAAAGAAACGAACCCCATAATTTCTCTATTAACGCGAAAAAAGGGGGTATCCAAAACGGGTTAAAGTTCAAATTCAGGAATAGTAAAGGATTAGGTGTTAGGGTTCGATTCCCTCCCACACCACTTTAAGTCCTGCAAATGGCAAACAAAAGCCCGTTAACATTACGTTTTCGGGCTTTTTTCATTTCTGACAAAGTCAAAAATCATCAAAAGTTCGCAAAAGTAAATGGGTAAATTCGGGGGTAAATTAAATTCGATAAAAAACACCCCCGAATTTTAACTCAAATATCTGGATACCAACTTGTTCAAGCTATGAACATCTTGTAGGGTAAGGTTCTTAAATCTAAATTTGATTAACCTTAAACAACAAAACAATGGTACCTAAAACATTCAACACTCTGTTCTTTATTAAGAAACCTAAAAGCCCAGCAACTGGCCCATATCCAATCTACATGCGAATTACAGTTGATGGCAACCGCAAAGAATTTTCCGTAGGAAGAAAATGTTCACCAGACAAGTGGAATAAAAACATCGGAAGATCTACGGGAACTAAGGAGGAATTCAAGGAATTAAACTATTACCTCGATACTTTATTACATAAAACTTTTGAAGCAAAAAGGAAGGCTATTGAGGATAATAAACACATCACTCCTGACCTCATTCAAAACATGATTCTTGGAAGAAACGAGGAAAAGCCTAAGCTTCTCCTTGGGGTATTTCAGGAGCACAATGACAGGTTTGCTGAATTGATTGGAAATGAGGTGACTCATACAACTTGGGTAAGATACAAAACTACAAAAGACCATCTAGCCAATTATATGAAAACCTCCCAAGGAGTAAATGATATTTCAGTAAGAGATTTAAACTATGAATTCGTAGAAGGATTTGAACATTACCTTAAAACAATAAGGTTTTGCAACACCAATACGACTGCAAGATACATGACCCATTTTAAAAAAATAATTGGCCTATGTATTAAAAAAGGATTCATAAATATTGACCCATTCAATGGTTTTAAAATTAGAAAGGTAGAAGTCAAAAGGACTGTCCTTTCAATGGAAGAATTATCAACCCTAGCCAATAAATCATTTGCTATGGATAGGCTTACATATATAAGGGATATATTTCTTTTCTGTTGCTATACAGGCCTAGCATACATTGATATTAAGCAATTGAAGCCTTCAAATATTGCAATAGGAATAGATGGTGAAGATTGGATATTTACTTCACGCCAAAAAACTGATGTAGATACAAGGGTTCCTTTGTTACCCCCTGCAAAAGCATTAGTTGAAAAGTATAAAAGCCATCCCAATTGCATAATCAACAACACAGTTTTACCCGTACCAAGCAATCAAAAACTAAATGCATATCTAAAGGAAATAGCTGAAACATGTGGCATAAACAAGCAATTAACCTCACACATTGCTCGACACACTTTTGCCACAACTGTGACTCTTTCTAATGGTGTACCAATTGAAACGGTATCAAAACTTTTAGGACATACCAACATTAAAACAACCCAACACTATGCTAAAATTTTGGATTTGAAAGTTTCTAAAGACTTCAATTCACTTAGGGTATTATTGGGAAATCCCCAATAAAGTAACCGATAGGATTACCTTTCTAAAATTAACTTAATATTGCATTAACTAAACTGGATTTAATATTGCAAACTTTAACAACTATTGAAAATGCTCATTTACTCTTTGAAACAAGGGGGTCAGGGCCTATTTTAGTTACTTGTGAGGACTTACTTGATTATGTTTGCAAATTTGCACCACATCCAGGGAAATTATTTAATGAATACCTAGCTTCTGAGTTTTGCAAAATTTGGGAAATTCCAACTCCTGAAACTTGCTTCATTCGAGTACTTCCAGAACATATTTACGATATTCGCTCAACGCATGTTCAACCTCGTTATTTTGAAAATGTTTGTTTCGGAAGCAAGCGACTACCATACGCAAAAGATGTTGAAAATCTATTTGTTGCAATAAAGAATTCAAATAGTGATATTAATAAAATTGAAAACAAAAGTGACTTTCTTAAAATTGCACTTTTTGATATGTGGTTATCAAATGATGATAGGAATACCAATAACTTTAATTTGATGCTTAATCCGGCCGAAAATGGAAATCATTTTTATGCAATCGACCATGAAGCCATTTTCAATTCAAACAATCTGGAAAATGGAATTTATCAAATTAATGAGATGGACAGCATACTGAATGCGGATTTAGCAAAGGTTTTATACAGAAAATCGTCAAAATTAAACTCCGATGTGGAAAACTTGTTAGAAAATGTATATCTTTGTGTGCTTGAGTGTAGAGAAAATCTGGACTCGATTTTGAGCTTTGTTCCGTTGGAGTGGGGTATCAATATTGAAGAAAAAAATACATTATTGCAGGAACGGTTATTTTCTGATCAGTGGCTGGAAGAAACGATAGATAACTTTAAACATATATTATCTACAACATTGATTAACAGAGTGTAATGAAGGCTTATTATTCCATATTAAACGTGCCAATACGCCTTTCAATAGGTGAACAGATAAGTATTGCACTGATTTTGGCAGATGAGGATAAGATACATTTCAAATACTCACATGGTAAAATTGGTATTATTAAGAACCTACTTCCAGATTCAGCTTTCTCGTTCTTAAAATCCTATTTAAAAAACCTCGAAAGTGAAATAAATAAGGATTTGCATGTTGCTCCAAACGAGAGCTTAAACATGCCTTTTGATTTGAAATTCAAGGGTTATATGGGTAAAAATTACCTAAACTATCTTTCAAAATATTCAAATAACCTAATTTCATTTACCCAACCTAAAGAAATCAATCTTGAAGCTACTTCGGAAAATTTTGATAAACTTTTTGAAAAGTATGTTTTTGGAATAGATGCTCCTATTCAGAAACCTACCAAAAAGACCTTTTTAGAAAGAATTAAAACTAATTTATATCCAAAGATTGAGGGAAGGGTTAATTTAGATAGAAGGCTAACTTCTATCGAAATTCCTGAATTGTTATTTCCAACTACAATTAACTTCATTGGAAGAAACGAAGTACCAGTAACAGGGCAAACAATTGAATTTGAAAAACAGCATGTTTCAATTGAAAATCACATTGCCAAATACATCAGTTTAATAAAAGCTTTTGAATTAGGAAATGAACCAAATGGTAAATATTTTATCCTAGGTAAGGAACCTGAAAAATCTTTAAGAGACAATCATAAAATGTGGACTGAAATAAAAAGCCACAAGTTGTTCGATTATGTACCTATGAAAGAAATTGATCGTGTAGAAGAGTACATGAATATTCATGGCGTTCAGCCATTTATTTTAGATTAAGCCTTTAATTCTCTAAATCAACATATTTCAGATTTTCTTATTTTAGCTGATTTCCATTCTAATCAAAAAGCTCAGGAAAAATAAATTTCAATACCTCATCATACTGATTTTCCTGAAATGGAAGTTCATCATTTATTACCTTAACTTTCTTTAAAAAAGTGGGTTTTAAACCAAATGCCTCATAATAATTGTACTTTTTTAAGCCCTTTAAAAAAATAGTCGAAAATTCTTTATGTGAGTTTAAAAAATTATTAGCCAATGCTAAATGATTCAATTTGTAGCTGATAATTTTACCAGTTTTGAAAGATAAAATAGTAAATATTATCTTTTCAATTTTCCTAAACTTTAATATTAGATCTGGCGACTTCAATTTATGACAAATAAGAGCCACAGTTATATTTTCAAGTATCTCAGGTTGAATGGAGTTTTGATTAAATTGAGTCACAAGAAATTGGTGCTCTTCTGTATTTAGATAATATCCTCGTATAAATAGTAATTGAATAATATATTGACTGCTAAACATTGAATTATATATGGCATCAAAGAGGGCCGTTTTGCCACTACTGTCTATTAAGGTTAAATCAACCTGAATTTCCTTATGTTCCAAAACAAAAATTAAAAACCGTCTCTTATCACTTCTTGCTGTCGTTATAAGACCATTAATTAATGGCTTTTCTTCAAACTTTTTATGAATAAGGCCTAATCGATCATTTAATAAATCCTTTGCAGGCTGAGAGAGTTTAGGCAGAAGTTCGATGTCCGGGATAAAAAACAAAGATTCCTCATTTGCATAAAGATTCTGTACTTTCTCAACTAAATAATTTATGGTATCGATCTCCTGATTTAAAGCATAGTCAGCAGAAAAATTAGAACTTTGCCATTCATCAATATCGCTAAATTCCGGTGTTTCATCCCATTGTCCTAAAGGGAAATATCCGGTACTTACTGTTGTTGAAAATGGAATTTGTTCAAAATTAGTGTAAGTAGGCGTTTTTTTTGACGCATAATCGTCTACGACCTTTATAGAAATTGTTCCTTCATTGTACATAGACTTCGTATCTAATGCCTCCGCAATAAAATGGGTATAAAAACTATTCTTTATTTTCCTCCTTATTACATCATTCAAAGTAGGCTCAAACGCCAATAGGTTTTTAGTCGTTCCAAACATGCAATAAATACCTTCCGAATTATAAGAATACTGGCGCTCTATCTTACTTTTGGGCCTCATTAATGTAAAACCTCCACTTTGGCATGCATCTATTATAAAATATTTATTTTTAGCATTTACAGAAGATATTATACTTATAACTTCGTCGATTGATACTAAGTACGTATCAGATATTTGAAGAAAGGAACTATGTTCAGCGTTGCTGTAGACCCCATGTCCAGAGAAATAAAAGAGGATTAAATCATATGTATTTGTCCTTTTAAGTTCCAATTCTGCACATATTTCTTTAATTCGCTCAATGAAAAAAGAATCCTCAATTCCATCTTTGATTAATATAGTTTTGATATCTTCTTCATTAAAAGAACACCTTTTTTTTAATGTACTATTTATAAGTTTTACATCCTTTTCGGGGTAAGACAAAGGTGATTCAATATATTTTATTGAGCCTGTAAGTATTGCCTTTCTTGGGTTCATAATTTATTCTGATTGGCCAGACTGTATTGCTTGTCCATATTTCTAATACAATGTAAATTATACTTCTCACTCTTTAATTTTTGAAATTCCTGCATAAGATGTCGGATAACGACATCCTTACGCACATTAGCATATTCATCTTTTAACAAAATAGAATCTACTACGGCGGAAAATTCTATATTAGAAAGCCTCTTTTTAAAATATCCATCAAATCCAAATCTAACTTTGCAACTACCTTCTGCCGCAAAATAATTAAAATTGTAGGAGACTTCAAGTTCACTTAATTCTAAGTATTTATAATTTTCAGTGTTTTTAATAAAAATACTATCCTGAAGAGTATCACCTTTAATAATAAGTTCCTTGACTTTCCCCGTTTGCAACCATTCAAAATCAGATGGCAAACTCTCAGATGATCTGGTCCTATTACCAAATCTGTTATCTTGTTGAATTCAAAAAGATCTGAACCTTGAATCAGACTTAGTAAAAATTGAATTCGTTCTACGTTATTGAAATTCTTATATAAAATTCGTTCTTCCTCCTTGTCTTTTGGTACGCAATTTTGTGATTTAAAATGTTTAACTAAAGAACCTACTATCTTATCCGATACTTGCAAGGTCTCAGGTGATGTGTAAATCATTTGCAAATAAACTTTACCCTCCTTTTTGACTTTTTCAAGAATCACTTCTCCCTTGAATTCATTTTTAGTACGATACCAACTACTATTGAAATTATTTGTCTCGCATTTAAATGTCATTTTTATTCTATCTGGATTATTATCAACCATTGCAAAGTTTGTTGGCGATGTAACTTTAAACTTAGTAAAATTATCACCCAATAATTCCTTAATGTTCAAATTTTGAGGTACTGATTGTATAAGGGAGTTTGTAGAATCCCAAGCGATATTTCTTGATGTTAACTTTTCTGCATCCTCTTTCGCTTTAAGCTTATCTTTAATAGTTTCAAATTCTATTGGGCTTAGAAGAGTGGTTGTTAATAGTGGGAAAGTGTCGCTTTCATCATTACTTTCGATAAATATTCCTTTTTGACGTAATAGTTGTTTAGCATTAGTTCCTTTAAAGGAAGTATGTTGTAAAACCTCTTTTAGCGAAACACCAAAAGGGAGAAACTTATTGGCTTCTATTCGTTCCATAACTTATCTCAATATTGGGCTATTATAATTGGAAACTGTAAGCCTGTTAGTGAAAGATGAATCGTTAAAGGCTTGTTTTAGATTACTAACAATTGGCTCATGCTTTGATTCGGAATAATCAGGAAAACAAAGAATTGTACTTCCTTGAACATTGCAACCAATGTTTTTTGCAAGACCCATTATTTTCAACAATTCACCTTCATCAAATTCATTAATAGAACTAATTAAAACTATGGTTTCTGCTTGCTTTTGAATCCTTATTGGTAAAATACTTGCATTTATATATTGGATGGGCATAATTTTACCATTTCTAAAGTTAGTTTCATCATTATTCAAGCCTGTTGAAAAATAAATGAAATCTACGTCGCTATCTCGAAAAGTTGATAAGGCAAATCTGATGGAATCATAGATAAAAACTATTCTTTTGTTATCTACTAAAAAAATGCCTTCATTACTTAAATCTTTTGGAAGATCTATATGCGCTAATTTAGAAATTAAATCATCATAGCTTTCCTCTGAATTATTCAACCAGAATAAAACTCCTCTATCCACATAATTATCGTATCCTTCATGGTTAACCATCGTTTTTTGCCTCATCTCAGACAACTTAAAAGATTCAATTGCAGTGGCTAAATCAAAATAGTAATCCTTGAAATCCTTAATTGGATTGGTCGAATAGGATTTTGTGCTGTATTTGGAGGATATTATTACGTTTTCAATTAAACCGCTAACCATAGGACTTCTGTAGTGAAAAAATGCGTCAATCCCGTGACTACCTTTCAAATGCTTCTCCGGATTAATACTCTTTATATCGAAGTTTTTTTGTAAATTAGTCCAACCTATCATTTTTAAAAAATCTTCTACTACATTTTCTCCAATCTGTCCAATTCTTTTTGAATATTCGCCCATACCTGTTTCATATTTTAGAACCAAGGTAAGTTAAAAGACAAATAAAATACCAATTTTCTTCCAATTTTTAGTAACGTGATTTTTCAATTCTCTAAACAGGTAAATCGGAGTTCCTTCCAGTTCAGCAAGCATACCCAATGCCAAGCCTATGCATACCTTGTATAGCCTGAAAGCTTCAAAGGCATACAAGGACAGCATAGCCCTATCGGGTGTTATCACAGCTTGTCACAGTATATGCAATTGCTAAACTTCCACTCAACTGCAACCTCCGGCATCCTTAAAGCCACTTTCCCGAATTCATTCCAGGTATTCATTCATTCAGAAAAGAGACTTTAATTCTGACGGTTGCATTGCTTAGGCTCGCCTGACTCGCAGTTTCCGGCTGCAATTTTGCCTTAGTTTATGATACCCAATTCACAACCCGACACATAAACAAAGCCAAAATCTTGTGTTTGCAACATAGGTCGCTCCCGTACTATCGTACTCTATTCTCCCACCGGAAACTGCACTCGCAGGGCGGCTCGCAGACACATCAGATTCAATGGTCATTGCATCTGCTTTCCAACCGCACGCTCAGGGCTGTTTTACTTTAAATCTCAGGTTGATTACTTAATGATTTTTACTCCATTCAAATTCATACAAAATATTAACTCCTCCAAAATTTACCAATTACTCGATAAAACACCCCACTTAATAATTTAATACCACTCTTTAAATAAAATGGTTAAATTTGATTGACCTATTTCTATTAAATTTCAATTACTTTTATGAAAAAGATTTTAACAGTTTTGCTATTAGTTTTTTTGCTTATCAGTTGTCAAAAAAACGTTGATGATTGCGATCAAAAAAACGCAATTAATTATAAGACTTTAGATAATATGGCAAGATCATTGACCCCTTATTTCAGAGATTCCGTTTTAGATACAATTTACTTCCTTAATAACAATGGAGATACTGCTATTTTTAATTTAGTACTATCTGATAGCCTATGGTTTATAAAAATTGATAATAGTAATCCAGACTGTATCAACAAAAGGCAGGATTGGTATCAAATTCTTCATAAAAAATATTTAAATAATTTTTCAGGTGACCAATTAGAGCTTTATCATTCTTTAAAAAAGGAAATTGATCAATTACCTAAATATGGAGGACCATTTGAAATGTCTTATCCTTTTGAACTCTATTTAAACAATCATCATCATACATTTTATGATGGCACTCTAGTTAACCCAAAACAGAAAAGTCAATATTATGGGAATTTAATTATTGGAACAAAAGTTTATGTTGATGTTATCTATACTTATAATAATATGGTTGATAGCTTGACTAGTAAAGCCTTTTTTAATAAAGAATTTGGTTTATTAAAATTTGAAGACAGAATAAATAATACAACTTGGACAATACTTAATCCCTAATCAATGAAACAAATTGCAATTTTAATCGCACTCTTATCCCTAACCATAATGAATGTTTTAGGGCAATCTTGTACTGATATTAAAGAATACTATAGACAGCGACACCAGTTAGGTGGTGTTTATGGTTCTCCTTATTCGATGTTTGACAGGCATAGTGGACTTTCATTAGATTCTATGATCGCAAATATTCGAAGAAGATTAATTATTGGTGATCCTAATGATAATGTTGTAAAAGCCTATAATAATATTTATATAAATGCAATGGAGGATAGACCAACTGATGACGGTATGTCTAATGCAGCTGTAAGTAGTTTGGCGTTATGGTCAAAAAATAACGCGTTCGTTTTTCTTATAGGATTTGATAGATTTGGATCATTTATTGATGCAGGACCAAGTGGAAATAGTATTAGAAATGAATTTCAAACTAGGGCATTAAGCGGCTTTGAACATTTAACTGGAGAAATTGATTCAAAGGAGCCTGGTTGGGGTTGGTGGTTTACTGGTCCAATTGGATACTATATTGTAAATGTTTCTAATGAGCAGAAATTTTTAACAAAAATAAAATTACACTCAAGGTCACTCACTTTATGGCTCCAAACATATGATTTACTAAAAGCAGCAAATCAAGTTTCAGATTTAAATGGAAGATGCCATTACACAAGTAATACTGATGGGGATAGGAATCAATCTAATTGTTCTCCTCGTAATAAACTTCGTAAACTCACTCGAGACCTATATTATTATAGTGAAGGTAAAATGGGTGTAATTGAGCATGCTTGGGGATGGAAGAAAAACCATGGGATTGCTGCTGCGTCTACACTTGTTTTAGCTGCGCAAGTCCTTAATGACGCTGGCGTAGAAACAAGACCAGTGGTTGGAACCTTAAGTTGGGTTTTTGGACGAGGTCCATTTCCTCATCCTAAATATAGTCCAGTTAATTGGTATGAGGTTGGGAGTAATGGACTTAATGAAAACTTATTTGAAGGAAATCATTGGTGGCCAGCTGAGGACGTTCCGCAATCTCCCATAAATACAAGCGAAAAATCATATAGTGTATATGCAGAAGGCCCAGGTTATACACAATATGGATTATTAGATAACGGGATACCTGCAATGAGATCGCAAGCTAATTTTATGCCAGGTGGAGCAGAAAATGCGTTTTTGAACCAAAATGAAATTAAGAATATTTTTAATTGGTATGAAAACATAAAACTTCAAGACGGCCAAATACCTTCATACGATAATACAGCAGATAATTTGAAATGCAATGTTCTATCATTAACAGGAAACCCAGTTTTCAATCGTGACAATTTAGGTGGCTTAAATAATTTAAATGCAGATTATGTTGCATTGGTTGGTGGAACAAATATTCCAATAAATAATAGTTTTAGGAAGTCCATTGATAATATGCCAAATTCGGGCAATATGATACTTAGAATTCAAGACAAAGATAGCTCAAATCATTATGTTATGATGCTTGCCGAAAGTGGATTGGCAGTGGATAAGGCAGCTACTTTCGTTGATGACACTCATGATGATAATGACTTCGCAAGTTTTGTAATTGCTGCTGATGGTGATTGGCTCGCTATTGATCCAGGATACCTCGGCTCAAGTGTTGCCTATCGCACAAATAAATATGAACATCACAATGTAATTCAAATGGTGGGCAGCGCCAATAGTTATGAATACCATTTAACTAAAATTGGTAAACCCTATTTTAATAGTGTTTTGCCAATTGGAAATAGTAATAAACTTAAACAGTCATTCAATTTAGATGTTAAAATAAAGGATTTTGGCCTAGGTTTTAATTTGAATCAATGGCCTCCTATTACACTAATAAATGATACAGGATATGTTCGAAGGAATGTAAACCAATATAAGACGGAAGGAGTTGTTTATTATGTATTAAACGATTACATAAAGGCACCGTCTGATTCAGATGATATTCTTTGGAATATTAATGGAAACGGAAACACAGTTGATACATTTGTTATTTCTCAACCCAGTTTAGGTAAAACCTTTGTTCGAGATGCAACAGATTCAAGGATATTTAAGTGGAGGCACCCATGTAGCACAAGAGGCCTTGCAGCAGGTGGTAAATGGAGTCTTCTTACTCATTCAGCTGTATTATCAGGCAACAATTATCCTTTAGATACTTTAATAACATATTCTGATAACCAAAGTGGGTATGGGACCATCCATGGTTCAGGAGGAAATCATGTTACAAATTCTAAAGGTATTGCCCCAGATGGAGGCCATAGTGAATATGGAGTACATACTCGATTAACTTTAATACAAAATAGAAGTAAAACAATTTTTCAGACTATTTTAATTCCATATAAATGCAATCAGGAAGAAAATCTTCCCCAAATTTCAAGAATTGAAAATGATACACATGTAGTGTCTTTGATCCAATTTCCTAGTCAAATTGATACTTCTATTTCTTCATGGAAAGACTTGGGTAAAAACAATTCTGGTTCAAGTGTTATGGACTCAATCACACACATTCATTATACAAGATGGGATATAGGTATAAATGACACCTTTAATTCTATGATTGGAGAAATAAGTACAGATGCAGCAAAATTCTTTATTCAACATAACAAAATTTCGTGGGCAAAATTTGGTGCATGTACTCCAAGTCATACAAATATTAGAAATGTAAATCTTGAATTCGGAACCTATCTCAATATTGGTGACCAACAATACCTATTAGCAGACAATCCAGTACAATTTAATTATTATTTTGTTGGCAAATACAAATATGATGGCTTTGTTCAAAATGTAGGAAATGCAGATAGTATTGAAATATATCTGCCAGATGTGCCGTCATCAGTAACAGACATGAAAATATTTTATAAGTCCCAACCTGGTTTGGGTTCAAGATATAATCCTACAACAAAAATATTGAAAGCTAAATTGCCAAGTGATAGTGCTTCATTTCGGATAAAACAAGCTGACCCATGTATTGATTGTTACTTCCCAAGTACATCTGAAACTATTGACTCAACCTTCAATTTTAATGTTGGAAGTACAAGGAACTTAGGCCATAATTTAGATATTGTCCAACCTAAAGGATTCCTAAATATAACAGAAAATAGTAACTTAAATATTACTTGTGGAAAGTACTTAAGAAATAAAGACAGTATTATCCTTACTGGACCATGCCAATCAGAATTTGCGTACAACCCATGTGAAGGAATTGATACAAATTTTGTTGATACATATAAAAGTGGAATTATTATAGATAATGGTAGTGCGTTGGTTTTGGATAGTGGTAGTTATACTTATATAGGTAACAACACTGGTATTTATGTAAGAAGTGGTGGAACACTTGTTATAAAAGATAATAGTTTTATCAGAATCGGAAATAATGACATTTGTGGAAGGGGTGAAATAATTGCTGAACCAGGCTCCTATGTGCATATTGAAAAGGGTGCACATATCGAGTTTAACAAACAAGTTGGAGATACAATTGACAAACATTATTTCTATTTAAGCCTTTTCCCATCTTGGAAAATTTCTTTCCCAGGTGTAAGCCCATCAATTGAATCAAGTCTTCTAACAGACAGTATAATTTTGCCTTCATATACTGTTACTGATTTCTGTAGTTTAAATGATTCAATGTTACCAGCTGTTCATCATAACGAGTGGGGTTATGCAAATTTCATGGCTCCTAAGCCTGATTTACGATTAAGAAATGATACAATTTGTTCGGGAGAAAAAATGTATATAAGCTTAAGAAGATTTCTAAATGATAATCAATACAAGTTTAAAGTGTGCCGAGTAGATAGCTTATATTTGCCTGACAAAAACGGGAATTATAGTTGGGTTGACACTTGCCTAGTAGATACTATGTCTTACGACACTATAATGCCAGACCCTGATTGTATTCCTCCTCATGCAGCACCTGATGAATTCACTTATTTATTTAAAACAAATTCTCTTCACAGAGTTACAATGGAGGTAACTAGTGATTGTGGAATAAAGAAAGATACAACTGTGTTTGTATTTGTAACAGAAGAACCAGCATTCACTATGAATGTCCCAGAAATAGCTTGTTCTGGTGTTGGAAGTGTAATTGCAACTACATCTAATGATCTTACAGGTTGGTATGAATGGTATGTCCAACTACTTGATACAAGTCAATTGCCAATAATATATGACTCAAAACAGAATAATTTACTGTATTTCAGCCATTCGGATTATGGATTAATTCCTGACTCATTTAGTTTTAATGATTTTAATTTCCTTGGCGGAAGAAAATATCTAGTAAGTCTTTGTGTGAAGAACTCATGTGGTTCTTTCTGCATAGATGATACAGTAAATATACCAGCAGGAGCTTACATCAAATTAACAAAGCCAACAGTTTATGCTCAACCAGTTAATGGTGCAACATCTATTCAACTAAATGGATATGTTAGTCTTTCAGATAGTTTCAGATGGGAACCAACTACATACTTGGATAATTCAACAATACTTAATCCAATTAGTACTCCAACTGATAGCATAACTTATGTGCTAATTTCACATAGTGGTGAATGTGTTTCAACAGATACTACATTTATAAAATACAACCATGTTGCAAATGCAGGTATAAATGACACATTGTGCTACGATTCAAATTATTTTTCTACAGACCGCATGTTAGGTTTTCCATATGATATGTCGTTGTTCTTAGGAATGTTATATTATTATGACAATACTGAATTTATGAACCACTACAATGCCCATAACCAAACAAACAATCCTGAATATTTCCGGTACTTCACACATTACATGCACTACATTACATACCATGACCAGACTACTAGCTGCCATGTTGATTTATACAATATCATAACTAATCAGTTAACTAAAGAATTATTCTTCTCTAAAGACTGGTATCCTCAATATTATAGGGATTTTGTCGAATTTGATGATAATAGTCTTCCATCGCTTAGTGATTTTAAATCAAGTGTAATAAACGACCAACAATTAAAAGATCATTTAGACTCATTAATGAGTTGGACGAATATTGTAAATTGTGTAGATGGAATATTCTTGGAGTATGACAATTATTTGACCAATTATTCAAATGATATAACAACTAATTGGACGAAAATAACAGACATTGACACCTCAAATCTAAGTAATTGGGAAAACTATTTTGTGATTACAGATTCACCAATAAAAACAACTAAGTATATACTCTCAGTAATAACACCTGATTATGCAGAAATTGATGAGGTAAATCTAGTTGTAGATACTGCACTACTTCCACTATTTAATATAGATTTTCAATACGATAGTTCGGTTTACTTTTCAAATATTTCAACCTTTATAAATAGTGCAACCGTTTTTAGTTGGAATTTTGGTGATGGAAGTCCTGTTTCAAGTGATTTTGCTCCAATACACACATTCCCTGCTTTTGATTCATCCTATGTGGTTTGTCTCTCAGCTACAAACAAATGTGGTACTTGGACATATTGTGATACAGTTTTCATTGATTCCTTACATTTAAATTCAGCTTTGTCTGTATCAAAAAATAATGATTTAAATCAATCTGAAATGGATGCACAGATAAATACTTCCAAACAAAAAGGTATAAATCCAGCGAATCAAAAAATACAACTTCAAAATTATCCTAATCCACTAAATGAATACACAATAATTGAATATCAAATCTGGCAAGAGTTCAACAATGCTGAATTGGTAATTACTGATGTATATGGCAGAAAAGTGTTTAATGAAAATCTGACAAGACCATGGAATAAGATAAAGGTTGATGGGTCTTTACTTCCTGATGGTTATTACTACTATTCAATTATAATAAATGGTAATTATAGGATAACAAAACCAATGGTAGTAATACATTAGAATTAAAAAAACAGGAGGCCAAAATAATTTGGCCTCTTGTTTTTTATAAGTGAAGTTATTAGAAATAGGGTTCCGGTTAATGTTCTCAATTTTTTTGAATTATATTAATATTTAAAAATGATTTAATCGATGGAGTTTTATAACATCACATCCAATTTTTAAACCTATTTGCATAGATATTTGGTCTGCTGTATCAACTGCATAAATCCATTCCTTAATGGTAAGCACCCGCTAAAGTAAATATTCTAGCAAAGTAAAACGCCGGTGATCCTTACAATTGGCTATTGGATGTATTGCAAAAGCTACCTATACCCAAAGCGTATAATATCGATGACCTGCTACCGCAAAATTGAAATCCTCTATTATTGAGGTTTAGTTTAGCGTGAGCTTTCCTACATTACGCTCTGGGCTGTTTTACCTATATTCACTTTCAATTACTATCAAAACAATGAAAAAGGTCGCAACTTTAGTGGGCTTGCACTACCAACCCATTTTAAAATGACAAGGCTATACAAGCTCCATTGTATTCCGACCTTGCTTTTTACCCACGCCCACAAAGAAAGAGGCTTTCTTTTTTATTGTTTTTCTTTTAAATATATTTGAACTTACCTTTCCACCAAAAAGCGATGCGCATAAAAACAATAATTTGAAAATATGGAAGAACTCACTGAAAAACAGATAAAAAATAGATGGGTAGATATCAAAAGACAAATAACTGAAAGACAATTACTGGCATATAGGGTTGGAATTCCTCTTGAAAAATGGGATTCCTATATGCATTCATTACCTGAACCTGGTGAAATAAACAGAATATATTTAGCAATTCAGGAAGATCGAAAAACCAAAACTGCAAGAATTAAAGAGGGACTTTCCAAAATAGTCGGCTACCGAGAATCAAAAGAATTTAGCCGTAAAAGTGGTGTTTCTGATACTTCAATTCGTGATATTATTGAAGGCAAAAAGGTAATAGCAGGTTATGATATTATTAATAAATTAGAACTATTCATTAGTACAATTTTACCAGATTTTGAGCCATCAATTGAAAATACTTTAACGCTAAGAAATTACACTCGTGACTATATAGGTGAAATGGCAACTGAAATTAATAGTATTGCTGACAACTTAAAAAGGTATTGCTTTTCCCTAACTGAATTAGCTCGAAAAGGAGAGTCTGAAACAGGATGGGATGGTAAAAAAAATAGTCCCACCAAACAATTAGAGTACTCAATTAATTCATTAAGGGAATTAAAAGAAAAAATTGATACTTTTTGGGGAGTATTTATAGATAAAAACCTATAGTTCGTAACCTCTTTTCCTTATGTATTTCAAAATCGCAGGAAGATATTTCCAATTTAATTATTTCCTTTGGAAGACCAGAAATCAGCTTTAAAAAACAAACAAAAATTAACAATCCAAAAATTGATATTTAGTAAATGCTGGAAACCTGCCAATTTTTCAAAAACATATCTAATATTTACCACAATGCAATTTGGTGTTGATAATAACGGCAATAGAATCAACCCATATCCAAAAGGTAAAGCAATTTGTCCACTTTGCAATGAACCCCTAATTGCTCACTGTGGAGATATATATTCATGGCACTGGCAACATCGTTCAGATAGAGAATGCGATCCTTGGCAAGAACACGAAACTGAATGGCACCGCTCATGGAAGTCTAAATTCCCAGAAAATTGGCAGGAGGTTATTATGGAAGATGAATCAGGAGAAAAACATATAGCTGATGTGAAAACTGGCAAGAACACTGTTATCGAATTTCAAAATTCATCAATTTCCTCACCTACAATTCGCATCAGGGAGGCATTTTATAAAAGAATGATATGGGTAATTAATGCAGAATCTTTTAAAGATAATTTTGTTATCCGAAGCCAAGTTACAACCCAACTTAGAAACTTAAATAAGCGATATTCAATTCCTGAATATATTGGTTCAAGCTTTTACGATATTGATATCAAGAAGATTCAAGGCTTAATAAGCGAAGAAGAAAGTAAAACAGCATCTAATATTGGAAGCATTAAGAACCTGAAAAATCAAATAAAAGAGTTTAATAAAAAGCATTCTGAAATACCTGCATTAATTGAAAAGGCACTTATCAATTGGGGTTCTACTAATAACGTTAGAAGTCAATTATATTATGATGATTCAAAATTCATAAATCATTTAAAAAGAGATTATTATTCCATTGCTCAGGAAATATTCTTTAAAACTAAAAAATACTCATTAGAAAAAAAGGAGGCTATTGAAAGATTGAATTATATTAATGGGCTTGAAAATATCACCATTGAAGGTGTTCCAAGTAAAATCATTTCTTATGGGAATATAAATGTCAATAACCTCGATAAAATAAAAGTAATTCATAACTCGGAACGAAATAGTTTATTTCCTAAGGTTTTAGGCATCAAAAACGAAACTGAATATCAAATTTATGGATTTAAAAAAGACCATTACATTTTCATCGCTGAATTGAGTTCGGTTGTTTCAAATACAAAGAATAGGATTAATCAAATTGATGGCATTGTAAAAGATTTAGACGATCAACTAATTCAATTACGGCCTGTGCTTGCCAATGAATTAACATCTTTAATTAATGTAGAAATCAATCAATTTAACGAGCAGATTAATAAACTTGAAAATGACATGTATTCCAGTTCAGAGAAAATAATGAACTATAAAATAAATGAGCAAATGCTCCTTATTGAACGGGACGAAGAAGAAGAAAAATCAAGACAAATTATAAAAAAGGATTTAGAAGAAAAACGGTCTAAAATAATGCGAGAGAAAAAAGGTAAATATAATTTTGAATGGAAACATGAAAGAAAAACCTGGAAGGCAGCTAAAATGCCTATCTATTTTGATATTGGCAAGGATTACTTGTTTTTAAAAACTACTGATGGCTCTTTTAAAAAAGTTACTCTTTCCGAATTTATGAACCACTATCTTGTCAAAAGCACCTTATTATTAAAAATATAAATTGACTTTGTCATTTTTTTGATTTTAATTTTGAAAAATCTAAAATTATCATTTTGGCAACATTCATCCCAATTATCTTGTCTAACTAGAGTACCTTAATAAATGGTCTTCATTTTTCAGCTACAGAATTCTATTCATTAAGGAAAGGATTCAATTAATATTGAAATGAAAAATCCCCGCAAAAGCGAGGATTTTATTTTTTTACATCAGACCTTGATCAGCAAAACTAAAGAATTGGTTGCCACCAATTATTACATGGTCCATTACACCGATATCTAAAGCCCTACCGGCTTCCTTTAACTTAATTGTAATATAGACATCTTCTTTACTAGGACTTATACTTCCTGAAGGATGATTATGACAGAGAATCAATGCACTAGCTCGATATTCAAGTGCAATTCGAAATACAATCTTTGGATCAACCACTACGCCACTAACCCCGCCTACTCCAATTCGTGTAGAACCTAAGACCTTGTTGTTACGGTGAAGAAACAATAACCAAAATTCTTCATGGTGCAGGTCTGTTAGGAAAGGATAGAAATACTCAAAGATTTCAGAGCTTCTAGTAATCTTGACTATTTCATGTGCAGGTTCCGCTTGCCGCCTTTTTCCTAATTCAATCATAGCCATGATTCGCAACGCCTTACCTGGGCCAATACCTCTGATTTTCATAAGATCATAGATATTCTTTTGACCTAATTTATTAAGACTTTGGCCTACTGTTGTAAGGACATTATAGCTTTCTGGGCCAATAATGTGATGAAGTAATTGAGTATTTGAAAATGCTCGTATATCAATGTTTAATTGACTTTGGGGTGCATTTTCCTTAACCATGTATGGTTCCGGAAACTCAATCATGTGCTGTTTCATCTGGAATTGGCTCTTGGTCTGCCTGAGCAACATTCAAAATAAAATCAACTGCCTTTTGAGCATTTGCAGATGCATAAATAATGAACCGTTTATCGCTTTTCAATTTTGCTAGCCATCCACCAATGTATGTCACATTGTTGCTGAAATTCTTTTGGCTCATTCCACAGAATGAAGCCAAATAGCAGGCTCCAATTTCTGCAATTAATTCTTCAATGGAATAAAGCTCTCCGCCCATTGAAGCTTGTTGAACAACCTCTTTGCGATTCAATCTTTCTTTGTGACCAGTTGAATGCACAAGTTCATGAAATAATGTTTCGTAATACGCTTCTGAATCTTCAAAAGAATTAATCTTTGGCATATTTACGAAATCAAAAAATGGATGATAATAAGCGCGGTTTTCCTTGTGTTTAATTTCTGGCCTTTTAGGCATTTGCTCAATTACCAAACTACAAGTATCAATTGGGAGATTTTCGTTTTCAATACCCGCATCAATTGGAATTAATTTTTCAGGTAATCCTTCACATTGGTCGATGTTGAAAACTAGGAAATACCTCAATAAAGGCTTAGGTTTTGTTCCTTCAGGGTCAGATGGTTTTGGTACAATCCAATTCCAATAAACCACAGGGCAAGCTTTTTCACCTTGCTTAATTGAACCTCCAATTTCCTTCAATTGTTTATAGGTAAGGAACAGGTTTCTGCTATAGTTAAGTGAGAGTAATAACCAAACATTAATACCTCGGTAGGGTCGTTTGGTTATGAGGTTGCAGGGAAACCCAGAGTCTTTCCAGGTTTTTCTCCAAGGTATGTTACCTTGTTCTAATTGATCAATGATTCGAGTTGTAATAATCTCGTAAACATCATGTTTTGTCTCAGTTGTCATAATTTTAGTTTTTGTTTTTAAAGAATTTGTTTACTTTAATTTTAACCAAAACTGTGAGTGGCAATAAGAGACTGGATTTATAATTTAAGTTACAAAATTGGGGACAACAAAAAGAGCAACCCACTCAGGTCGCTCTTTAATTAGTTGCTTTTCTTCAAAATTTCCTTGGTTCTTAAATAAACCTTGTAAACTTCGTAGCCCTTAGAATACTCAGCTTTTTCATTCCTAATGATTAACATTGGTAAAGGTGAAATAATGAAGCTAGATTGAAAGGCATTCTCATTTGCCTGATCAATCAATAATACTTCAGAAGACTTTACATTACTGAAATATAAGTTCAGAGTGGAAATTAAGATATAAACCCAATCGTATTCAACCCCATGAAATGCAAGCTTGCTCCCATACTTCTTGTAAGCAGACATCATAATTCTTCCACTTCTGCAACCGACATCCAACAACTCAACGGGTGCCTTAACAAAATTTAATCCATCCCTTGGAATAGCATTCATTGCCGCTTTTTCACATTCTTTCCAGGATAGAATTCTCTTTTCGTCCACTTCCTGGTAGTAATACTTCTCGCAAAATTCCCCTAAAACATCATTACCTTTTTGATCATTATCTCTACTATGCATTTCCTCTAAAAGTTGATATAGGATGGCTGGGAATTGTTCCTTGACCTCTATTTTTGTGTACCTAGAATAAGCTTCTAAGGTTTTACCAAAGGAAGAGTTCGCGGTAAATACACTAACTGTTATTTCAAGAAAATCATAAAAGACTTGTTTTATGTCTCTGTTTGTAGCTAGTTCTAATAAACTACTTTCAAATGTTTTTTTAATTGTCATGGTACTTGGTTATTTGGTTTATAACCATTCTATAATTTTGACATTAAAAACTTAAGGAACTGTTTTTCACCATAAATAGTGAAAACTGTGGAAAACCTATGAAATGAGCATGGAAGCCATAACAGCCTCAAATATTTTCACATAATAAACCTTCTTAACTTTTTGGGTTTTTGCGAATACATGAGAGAGTTCTGGATGATTGGATAAAACCTTTTGCATCATTTCTGATTTATTCTTTACTCCACAAGCCAACTTCAATTCATCAATGGTATATGTCATAACTTCAACATTAATGCCAATACAGGCCCTTTTAAGCTCTTTTACGAGCAGTTCTAATGCAGGTGAGCTTCTCTTCATGTCTGGCACTTTTAATGCAACTGATCGCACAGAATTGTCTTTTACATATTTTAGGACTGACAAAGTAATTATTCGTAATTTCACTCTTGACCAAACCCCCTCAAAATTCTTCACTTGCCAATCCTCCAATGTAACCTCATTTTTGAGTGCAAGTCCCATTAATTGAGTTCCTACACTAATTCCTAGATATTTGTTTTTTTGATTTTGCATTACCAGTTACAAGAAAGATATAATAAGCTGCACTACTATTCTTAATTCTACTGCTTGGAAGACTCATAACGTATTTGAGTTTTTCTAATAGATAATCTTCCGAATATTGCATCACTAAATCTTCATGAAAAGTTAACCAATCAAGGTCATCCAAAGACTTAGCAATTTCATATGCTAATTTTTTTTGATTTTGTGATATTTCCATATAAAAGGCGAAACAACATGAGTCGTTTCGTTATCGTTATTTATTAATTTAAATAAATCGCTATCGCGTTCGTTTTCGTTTGTGCTTTTCGAAATTTCTTTCTTCAGCTTTATTAATAATGCGGACTTGATCCTTAGGAGGGTATAATTTATTCCGGTGCATTTGCCACTGGTCAAAATACAACTCCTCAATTAGTGTTTGATAAATACATGATAGCTTTAATAGATTAGCTAGTCCTGGTGCAGTAAATCCTTTCTCCCATTCAGAAATTAAATTTGATTGCTTCATTCCAAGGATCTTAGCAACATGAGTCTGAGTGTATCCTTTTATGCATCTGTATTTCTTAAGTCTATTTGGTACTCGACCTTTTTTTACCATACACTTAGCATATAAATTATTTACAAATAAAACACGACACTGTTTTTAACTAAATAGAGTTAAAACTGTGGATTTTGATGATGCAAAAAGAAAAACACGACAATATTTAATTGAGGTGTTTTCGTACGGTTATACTTCCGGCTTACTGTAGTACTTAAATTGTACCACAAAAATTAATATTATTTAAAATTTACAATATTTTTTAACCTTAATTTTCTAAATTTGGTTTAGAAAAGAAATATTATGAAAAGGAAAGCAATTATTATAGCCTCACCACTTAGAAAAGGTCATTCAGGTTTTCTACCTGGTGTTAAATATGATGCAATTAATTATGCTTCATTCTTGACCTCAACTTTGGGTGGAGCATGGAGGAGCAATGAAATTGATATACTGGTAAATCCATCTAAAGCTCAAATTATTGAAACCATGTTCTATACCAAAAGCGATTATGTTTTTACTGCCTTTTCAGGACATGGTGGTATAGATACTAAGACAAAAAAAGCATTTCTAAATATTAATGAAAATGAATCTATTTGGTCGAGCCAACTCACTGCAAAGGCAAGTCGACAGCTTGCAATTGTTGATACTTGTAGTACCTTTTTAAATTATGGCTTTTCTGAGAAACCTCAATTAATAGGAGACCCTTTCGGCCCTGTTTCAAGACTATCTTTATCACAAGCAAGAATTATTTTTGATAACCGGGTTATGGCATCAAGAAAGGGCTGGACTGTTATCCATTCTGCTTCACCAGGCGAAGCCTCTATTGATACAGAAGAAGGAGGGGCATTTTCGCTTTCAATTTTAAAAACCGCGAAGATTTGGGAGAGGTTAGAAGGACATGGACATATCCTTCCTGTTTCAGTTGCATATTCTTCATCCTCCAAATATTTAAAAAGTAAGTTTAAAGTAAATCAAACTCCTCGAATTTTGCATTCAGGAGTTAATCCAAACTTTCCTTTTGCAGTAAAATAAAGTTAACTATAAATCATTTAGTGGGTGTTTTGATATCTGTGACCTTAAATGCTCTGCACTAGCATTTAAATAGATTGTGGTCGTTTTAATGTCACTATGGCCCATCATACGGGATAAGCTGTAAATATCACAGCCCCCTTCAAGCATAAGAGTAGCGAAAGTGTGGCGTAATTTATGAATAGTGAATTTGATTTTGGATGATTTCCTAATGGTATCAACATATTTCTTTAATCCTGATTCAGTCAGGCCCCTATTTAGCCCTGATGATGTAAAAAAGTCTGGACATGTTTTATTCGCCTGTTTTCGTTCCAGTAAATACCGCTTTAGTGTCTGAGCCAGGGTAAAACTTATTGGAATTATCCTATCCTTACTACCTTTACCTTGCCTCACTAACAATGTCATGTTCTCCAAATCAACATCTGTTAGTTTTAGATTTATTAATTCCTTTTTGCGAAGCCCAGCAAAAATAAAGGTTGAGAATATTGCATGATTTCTGTAGCGTAATAATTTAATTCCATATGGATAATTATATGAAACCTCAAGTAGTTTTAAAGCCTCCTGTTTTGTAAGTTTAACTGGTAGTCTTTTCTCTAATTTGGGTACTTCCACATCCCTAATAGGGTTTTCAGCAAGATAACCTTCAGATTTACACCATTCAAAAAATACACCCAAAGACTTATGAGAACAAATATAGGTGCCGTTTTGCCAATTTCTTTGTGTTCTACCGTAGTAAAAGAATTCTCTAACATTCCTTTTATTTACTTGCTCAATTTGGGTATTTCCAGAACTTTTGCAGTATAGATCAATTATGTTTTTGTACCTCGCGATAGTTGGCTTGGAATAGCCTCTGATAAATAAAGAGTAATCATAAAACCTCATTGCCAGTAATTGAATATCCATCGAATAAAATTCATCTGGTGGATCTAATGAGCCGTTAGTGAGAATCGGACTCACGCTCTCTCCCTTACCAAGGGAGTGCTTTGCCACTAAGCTATAACGGCATTCAAATCAATTCTACACGGCCACTTTTCTCTGAACAGTGCCCCTCAAATCGACTTTTTCTAAACTTTATTCTTTAATACCAACATATTTTCTTTTCTCTACCTGGGCCTATTTATTACCAAGACAGTGCTTTACCACTAAGCTACGACGGCAATTAAAATATAGTACTATTTTTACAGATTATAATCAATTTAAGGGTTGCAAAATACCAATTTTTAGAGTATAGTGTATTTGCTCATTTGAGCGTTGTTTTTGTTATATTATATAGCGGGATAGAGAAGAGGTATCTCGTAAGGCTCATAACCTTAAGACGGCCGTTCGATTCGGCCTCCCGCAACAATCGGCAAGTGACATGCCAAAATATGTCTATTGCTGAAAATGTTTTATGTCGGTGTAGCTGTTTTAGTTAGAAAGCAAATATATGGCATATAGCTTGTTTTATGGTTAAGTGTATATAAATGTCGATATAGCTCAGGTAGTTAGAGCATCGCACTCATAAAGCGAAGGTCACAGGTGCAACTCCTGTTATCGACACCATGCAGATTTATCTGCATTAAAAATTGCGGTCGTAGCTCAACTCAAATTAGACTATAGCGAGCACTCGCCTGGCGAGCAGTTATATAAAATATGATTTGTGTTATGATAAAAAAATTGCGGTCGTAGCTCAACTGGTTAGAGCACTCGCCTGTCACGCGAGAGGTTGCCGGTTCAAGTCCGGTCGACCGCGCAAAAGAAAAAGCTCCGAAAGGAGCTTTTTCTGCGGTCGGTAAAATGCGTAGCATTTTTTTGTAAAATTATTGTATAATTTATAAATTATGATAAACAATAAAAAATACACCGTAGACGATCAGTATGCGATCAGCGAAACTCTTGACAATGAAACCATAATAATAAACCTGGATACTGGCAATTACTATAGTATGAATACAAACGGTAGTTTGATTTGGAATTTTATCCAATCAGGTTATACAGTAGATGGTATTATTAATTATTTTAAAGATTCTTCGACTGAAGAATCTGATACTATTAAAGACGCTGTATCTAGTTTTTTTGAACTTTTAATAAAAGAAAAATTAATTAAAGAAGTAGATTATATCGAATCGAATCCAATCATAAATGATAATAAAGAAAAGGCGCAATTCATAATTCCTTCTTTTGACAAATATGAAGATATGCAGGAAATGCTTTTGGCAGATCCGATACATGATGTCGACACTATGGGCTGGCCAAAACTGAAAGATGACAAATAATCAAGAGACACCATTAATATCAGTCATCATACCCTATTACAAGGGTCAGAGGTTTATAGATGAAGCCCTGAATTCTGTTTTCAAACAAAATTATTCCAACTTGGAAATAATAATTGTAAACGATGGCTCCCCTATTGAGACCCTAGATATCCTGAATAAATTCAAGGATAAAATAAAAATAATTTCACAAGAAAATATGGGGCAATCCGCTGCTCGTAATACAGGAATAAAAAATGCCAAAGGTTCCATTATTGCACTTTTAGATCAAGATGATATCTGGTCTGATGATCATATATCATCGATGTTGCCTTATTTATTGATTGATGGTGGGTATGATTTTGTGCGTGGACACACACAAATATTTTATACCGATAAAAATGATATAAATACAAATGATACATCTTTGTTTTATGAAGTTATCCTAGGTTCTGCGATGCATCGGAGGAGTGTGTTTGACAAGGTTGGAATGTTTGATGAAGATGTATTTGATGGTGAAGATGCTGATTGGAATTTAAGATTACGTGAATCTGATTGCAAAGAAAAAAGAGTTCCAAATATTACGCTATTTTACCGAAAACATGACAACAATCGAAGTATGCAAAATGACTCAATAAGAAAAGGGGCTTTTTTAGTTATTCGTCGTAAAATTCAAAGAGCAAGAATAATTACTGATAAATAATATGACATTTAAACCCAAACATATACTGACAAAAAATATAATTACAATTACTCCTGGGTATTTCATGCGAGTAGTAGAGCCTGCATTGAAAATAACGCAGATAAATATTGACCCAATAATTAAAACATATCAAGTGGCCACCAAAAAAGTATCCATATACTTTTATGGGCAAGATGTTTTTGATATATTATCTCAAGCTTTTGGCCATCACAAGATAATACCTAATGATGATTACGACATAATCATTCATGCTTGGGACTCTCGATACAATAACAAATACATGATCCCCCCTTGGGACGAGCCAGGCTTTAATAAGGATTACAAAATAGAAGATGAAAATTTCTTAGGTGTGTATCTGGGTGGTGAGGAGTCATTGAATTTCTATGATAAAGAAAAACGTATTGGTTATTTCTATACAAATGATGTACGCCAATTACCTGACTGGATATACGGTGCACCATTTCGTACTATACTGCACTGGTTTTTCAATGAATCTGATATACATTTAATACATGGAGCAGTTATTGGTCAACACAATAAATCAATCTTATTAACAGCTCGGAGTGGTTCTGGTAAATCCACAACAGCTCTATCTTGCATATTATCTGGAATGGATTATCTTTCTGATGATTATATTGCTATACAGCAAAATTCATCAGTAGAGGCTCATAGCTTGTATCAATCCGCCAAAATCACAAGAGATGGTGTCAATCGTTTCCCAGAATTTAATCAAATAATTAGAAATAAAAATTTTCAGGAAAATGAAAAAGCTGTCCTATTTCTGTCTGATATTTTCCCCAGCCAAGTAGTGAGCCATTCCTCTATTGTTGCTATTTTTATACCTCGTATTGTGCCTGATAAAACACGCTTATCAAAAGCGAATAAGATTGAAGCCATGCTGGCTATCGCCCCTACTACTATGTTGCAATTACCTCTTGCTGAAACAAATAAATTAAAAATCTTTAAAAGTATATTAAACAATATTCCATGCTACTTTTTAGATGTTGGCCCAGACATACGCAACACACCAAATATAATTAAGGACTTTTTATCAAAACAGAATTATAATCAATAATATGAACCCTGAACCATTAATTAGTGTAATAATGCCAGTTTATAATAGCGAAAAATATGTCGCGGAGGCTATTCAAGGCGTGCTTGATCAGACACACAAAAATATAGAATTAATATGCATCAACGATGGATCTACCGATGGCTCGATTGATATATTAAAATCTTTTGGTGATAAATTAATATTAATAGATAACAATGAGAATGGTGGTATTGGTAAAGCTCGGAATCTGGGCATCGATAAATCTTCGGGTGAATTTATTGCTTTTATGGATTCAGATGATATATGGAAATTCACAAAATTAGAAGCGCAGATTTTGCACTTCAAAAATAACCCAAATATAGATATATGTTTTACCTACATGAAATGTTTTGTGAGCCCGGAGCTTTCTGATGAGATAAAAAAGATACGCCATTGCCCACCTGACCCTATACCAGGCAATCTAGCATGCTCTGCTTTGATTCGAACTGCGTCTTTTTATAAAGTAGGGCTATTTAACGAAAAATGGAAAATGGGTGAATTCATCGACTGGTTTGCAAAAGCCAAAGAAATGAATCTTAGATATGAAGTTATTTCGGATGTTTGTCTATTTCGTCGAATCCACAATACTAATACTGGTGTCACTCGACGCGAATCTCGTAATGATTATATAAAAATCATCAGAGAATCCTTAAAAAGAAGAAAGTAATATTTTTATTTAAATGAGATACAATCTTAAAAAACCAAATAGTTTCCCCGACAAAAATGAAGAGTTATTCTTGAGCCTTCTACTGTCTGAGCAGTCTGATTTTTTAAATTTATGGCAAGAATGGAAATCTAAAATCAGATTTGATGACATGGATCATGCCACACTAAGACTTATACCACTGCTATACCTAAGACTAAAAGACTTTGATATAAATGATGAAATCATAGGTCGAATAAAGGGTACATACAAACTTGTTTGGGTAAAAAACCAAAGACTATTAAGCACCACCCAGAGTGTTGTCTCAATGCTGGAAAACCATGACATAAAAGTTTTGCTATTAAAAGGTATCCCACTTTTAATCGATGTATACAAAGATACAGGATCGAGATTTTTGAGTGATGTAGATATATTCATACACCCAAATGATATTAAAAAAGCAATAAAAGTAATGAACCAGCATGGGTGGATATATAAAACTAATCAATTTCCTGATATTGACATATTCTCTGATGAGCAACTCTCTCGCATAGTCAAAGAAATAACATTTATAAACAATCAACGCATGGAGATAGACATGCACTGGCGCATATTTGAATACAAGGGTGGCAAAAAAAATAAAGATATTATGCCATTTGACCAGATGTGGGAATATTCAAATAAAATTTATCACAAAAACTCATGCTACAGGACACTATGCCCGGAAGATTTACTCATACATATTATTGTGCACGGAGCCGAAGGTAGTACAATCAAATCCCTAAGATTTGTCATAGATTCTGTATACGTTATCAAAAATTATAAAATCGATTGGAATTTATTCATAAAAAAAACACAACAATATAATTTTAACGCAGATATCTATATTGCATTTAATTACATGCAAGACAAGGGATTCATTCAATTGCCTGATAAAATAATTAAATCCATTTTAAATATTCCATTATCTAAGAAAATGTTAAAAGATTATTACCGCAAATCGGATACAATCCATCAGCCATTTGGTGGATTCTTTCGATTGTGGCGCAATTATTGGCATTTTGAATCTAAATCTTACTCATTAGTGGGGTTGTATTATTTTGTAGAATATTTTCGCAAAGCACTAGGCATTAATAGTAAGCGTGACCTATTCATCTTTATTGCGAATAAATACAAAACGCGTCTTCTCTACTATAAGAATAAATTATTTTCTAATAGATTTTATAGATAATTTGAACTGGTTTAACTATTAGATTCAATCAAAAAAATAAAACCTCATTGGAGGTTTTATTTTTATATCGCCCTTAATTCCTCAAAGACATTTTGGAACATTTTGATGACACGGCGAGCCTCGAGCTCTGTTATAGAAAAATCAGATCCTTCGTGAGCAATCTTGTTTCTCATAGCATGTGCGTCCCACGCACTCTGCAGACTAGAGAATGCTCCGGCATCTACTTCCTTTAATTTTTCAGCTAGAGTATTGCCACTGTATCCACGATCAGAGAGTATCTCGTCGAGCATGGTATCAGCCTCGATAATAGCAATTCGCCAATCAGATTCATTTGGACTATCTACTAGAGTCTGAATGTATCTCCATCTTGGATTCTCGTTGCGCTCCCTCTCGGCATCGCGAGCTAGAGCCTCACGTATCTCGTGCTCTATCTCATCATCTTCATGAAATTGAATTTCAAACATTCGAACAAGAGAGAATATGATTATAGATATACAGAGAAGAGATATAGACATAGATATATAGCCCAATGTGGACCATAAATGTGGATCGAGAATTGACCTCATTAATACCTGGAATCCAGGGAGTATCTTCCCGAAAACGGCATAAAGATTTATATAGGTGGGATCGAATGGTTTAGTAAAACCAAAAACGACAACGAACAAAACGACGAGTCCTATGACTACCCATAGTATCTCATCCCCTATTCCTCCCCCACCATGATCATCATGCTTTTCGGCCATCCCGTTAGAATCAGATCGCGATTAAATTGAATCTGCAATAATTATTCATAATAAACATATTATAATATGTTCTGTTGTTTAACGCTATAGTACGATCGTGGCTTCTAACGGGATAATACCTCCCGCTCAAAATCTTTCCCAATAGTAAAGAGGATATCTTCCCTATGAAAATCAGACATCATATGCAAGCCAAGAGGTAAATTATCTGCAGTCTTACCAGCAGGTATAGATATCGCAGGCACACCGGCGATATTTGCGGGAGCAAGAAAAATATCTGACATGTACATAGAAACTGGATCTTTTGATTTTGCCCCAAATTGGAATGGTGGAAACGGTGAAGTAGGAGTGATTATGGCATCTACCTCTTTGAATATATTCTCTAATTCATTCTGAATAGCGTTTCGGACAGTTACAGCAGAATTATAATACGCATCATAATATCCATGAGACAGTATGTATGTACCGAGAATAATGCGGCGGCGGACTTCCTTGCCGAATCCAGTTCCACGGCTCTTCATATATATGTCTAGTAACTTGCCACCATTTTCATGATGACCATATCGAATACCATCATAGCGAGCAAGATTTGAAGATACCTCTGCAGGCATCAACACATAATACACAGGCAAAGAATATTTCAACATGGGTAATTCTACGTTCACTAGTTCGTAGCCTGCATTTTTCAACTTAGCACAAGATTGTTCAAAATTCTCAAGAACAGAAGAATCGATGCCATCCCCTTTTAGAAATTCGCGAGGTATACCAATTTTCTTTTTTAACGATGAAGATTTTGCTCTACTCTCTACCGGCATAGAAGTGCCATCATTTTTATCAAAAGCATTTATTGTGTTGAAAATAATCTCAGATTCAGATACGGTCTTTGTGATTGGACCTACTTGATCCAAAGATGATCCCATAGAGATTATTCCATATCTAGATACGGCACCATATGTAGGCTTCAGCCCCACAAGATTTGTAAATGCTGCAGGTTGACGGATAGATCCACCAGTATCAGATCCTAGCGCACAAAGTGCCCCATCCATAGCGACTGATGATACAGCCCCACCAGATGACCCCCCAGGCACACGAGAGGTATCGAGTGGATTCTTTGTATTACCAAAGGCACTTGTCTCAGTAGAGCTACCCATAGCAAATTCATCCATATTTGTCCTACCAATAAACACAGCTCCAGCATTTTTCAAAAGAGCTACGACTGTAGCATCATAAGTAGCTTTATAATTTTCAAGCATCTTCGATGATGCCGATGCGATAAAACCAGTACGCAACATATTATCTTTGAGTGATACCGGAATACCAGTCATCATAGTGGCTGTGCCATTTGCAAACATCTCCTCTGCTCTCTTTGCCTGATCCAATACATCACCATACACTTCTAAGTACGCATTGATATCTGCATTTTTTTCTGCGATTACAGATAGATATGCATTAGCTAAATCAGTCGGAGTATACACCCCACTTTTCATATCTGCATGTGCTTTTTCTATTGTAAGTTCTTTGAGATTTATGTTCATAAATAATTTTTAATTTAGAATTTTTAATTTTATAAATAATTTTTAATGTTTAGAATTAATTAATTTAGACATTATTTAAAAATTACAAAATTTGTTTAACCTTCAGGTATCCATTATTCTGGTCTGGGAATTGCTCAATAATCTTGCTCGTATATTCACCACCGCGATTTGTCTGTACATCCTCACGGGCCACATTGTTCAAAGAGAAATTAACATCATTCTCAGAAACCATTTTAGCTGCCTCCTCTACCTGACCTACATAGGCCAAAATACCATCAAAATCATGGGCCATTTCGCTCATTTCTGTATCACTCATATCTACACGAGCCATTTCTGCTAGTTTTTTAATATCTTCTAATTGCATGCTCAAATTATATACTAAATATCATTTTATATTAATTGACAATTATTCTTAAATATTATATAGTTTTTAAAAATTAATAACCTTATGAAATTAGAAGAAAACAGAATTTCAGTCTATCTGTACATCCCCTGGTATGTATTCAACATGCTCCTGACAAAGAAATTACTTTTCTTGGAAGAAAAAACTCTTATCAACAAATTAAAATCGGTATTTTTTTCAATCGGTTTTGTATTGATTGGTATTATTTTTTTTGGAAAAAGAGGAATGATGATTTTGTCTTGTTATGGATGGTTCAGAACAGTTGATGACATTATGGATGAAGAAAAAGCTCCATTGCACGGTTTAAAACACGAAGATTACCTAAAAGAAAAAAGAGTATTCGTGAACCAATTAATGAAATGCTCAGATGTCAACAAAATCCAAATCACTAGAAAAGAAGATTTGCTACTTTTGTTCCTAATTTCTC
>Ga0172380_10000843_pt1 | contig 55645 bp, 71 predicted proteins | sample Leawe162metaG_FD_119747 | JGI IMG/M metagenome (GOLD analysis project Ga0172380, IMG submission 119747) | Leachate microbial communities from a municipal landfill in Southern Ontario, Canada - Leachate well 162 metaG | ecosystem: Engineered > Solid waste > Landfill > Unclassified | place... | reverse complement strand
GATCGCGCCCATCGCCATGGAGAAGGACCTGCGCTTCGCCATCCGCGAAGGCGGGCGGACCATCGGCGCCGGCGTGGTGACGGAAATTCAGAAGTAATCGACCCGGACAGGTAGGGACACGATGTATCGTGTCCCTACGACCTCCCGGGCAATGGTCTAAGCAGGAGTCGGATCGTGGCCAATCCGAACATTCGAATCCGTCTCAAGGCATACGATCATAACCTGATCGACATGTCGGCCGAGAAGATCATCAAGACCGCGCGGGATTCCGGTGCCATCGTGGCCGGTCCCATTCCGCTGCCCACCGATCGCTCGGTGGTGACGGTGAACCGGTCGCCCCATGTGGACAAGAAGTCCCGCGAGCAGTTTGAAACCCGCATCCACAAGCGGCTGATCGACATCCTCAACGCGACGAACAAGACGATCGACGCGCTGATGAAGCTCGAACTGCCCGCCGGCGTGGACATCGAGATCAAGTCCTGAGGAGCCACCTATGAGCGCCATTCTGGGACGCAAACTCGGGATGACCACGGTGTTCGATGAGAAGGGCGAGTGCATTCCCGTCACCGTCATCGAAGCCGGACCCTGCTACGTCACCCAGATCAAGTCCAAGGAGCGGGACGGTTACGAAGCCGTGCAGCTGGGCTTCAATGAAGTCAAGCCCGCCCGCATGAACCGGCCGGAGACCGGCCATCTGAAGAAGGCCGGCGTGAAGCCGCTGCGCCATCTGCGCGAGTTCCGAAGCGCCGTGCTAAGCGCTTTCGAGCTGGGCTCGGTGGTCACCTGCGGGATCTTCAAGGCCGGTGACAAGGTGAAGGTTTCCGGTACCTCCAAGGGCCGGGGCTTCACGGGCGTGATGAAACGCCACAACTTCTCCGGCTTCAAGGCCAGCCACGGTGTGCACGAATCCTACCGCGGTTCCGGTTCGGTGGGCGCCTCCTCCGATCCGTCGCGCACCTTCAAAAACTGGCGCATGGCCGGCCAGTGCGGAAACGAGCGGGTCACCGTGTCCAACCTCAAGGTTGTGGCGGTGGACGCCGAGCGGAATCTGCTGCTGGTGAAGGGAGCGGTGCCGGGCGCGCGCAACGGCCTCCTGGAAATCCAGAAGTAAGGGGAACGTCATGGACGTGATCATCCACAAGAAGGACGGCTCCCCGACCAGCGAGCGCATTGAGCTGCCGGATGCCGTGTTCAACATCGAGAACCCCAACGGCCACGCCGTTTACCTGGCGGTGGTGTCGGAGGAGACCGCCAAGCGGCAGGGCACCCACGCCACGCTGAACCGCTGCCTGGTCAGCGGCGGCGGTCGCAAGCCCTACAAGCAGAAGGGCACGGGCAACGCGCGGCAGGGCACCAGCCGGGCCCCGCAGTACCGCCACGGCGGCACGGTCTTCGGACCCCAGCCCCACGAATACGAGAAGAAGGTCAACAAGAAGGTTCGCCAGTTGGCCAAGATGAGCGCCTATACGCTGCGCGCCCGGGAGCAGAAGGTCGTCGTGGTCGAGGACTTCAGCTATGACAAGCCGGCCTCCAAGGCCATGGCCGGTCTGCTCAAGGCCTTCACCCTGGAAGGACGGCGCGTGTTGTTCCTGACCGCGGGGACGGATCGCAACCTGTACCTGTCGGCGCGCAACATCTACAAGCTGGAGCTTAAGCCGGCGGACCAGCCCAGCGTGCGGGACATCGTGGGCAGCGAGGTGATCGTGCTGCAGAAGAGCGCGGTGGCCCGCCTGCAGGAGGTGTACGGTGGCTGAGAAGCGAGTGCTGATCCACCCCATCCTGTCGGAGAAGTCGGTGGCGCTGAAGGACGAGCGCAACCAGTACTACTTCCGGGTGACGTTGGATTCCAACAAGATTGAGATCCGCACGGCGGTCGAGAAGCGCTACGGCGTCTCGGTGAGCAGCGTGCGCACCATCAACGTGGGCGGCAAGGTGAAGCGCATGGGCGCCCACGCCGGTCGTCGCGCGGACTGGAAGAAGGCCGTGGTGACCTTGAAGCCCGGCGACAAGATCGAGCTGGTCGAAGGTCTGTAGGAAGCGGAGAACGGCAATGGCCCTGAAGCAATACAAGCCGACGACGCCCGGGCAGCGCTTCCGCAGCACCCCCGGCTTCGAGGAGATCACCAAATCCAAGCCTGAGAAGGCGCTCACCGTCATCAAGAAGAGCAAGGGCGGGCGCAACAATCAGGGTCGGATCACCGTGCGCCACCAGGGCGGCGGGCACAAGCAGCGCTACCGGATCATCGACTTCAAGCGCAACAAGGACGGGATCCCCGCCCGCGTGGCCGCCATCGAGTACGATCCGAACCGCAGCGCGCGCATCGCCCTGCTGTTCTACAAGGACGGTGAGAAGCGCTACATCATCGCGCCGGAAGGCGTCAAGGTGGACACGTGGTTGATGAGCGGCCCCGGGAGCGAGATCAAGACAGGCAACTGCCTGCCCTTGAAGGACATCCCCATGGGTGAGTTCGTCCACTGCATCGAGCTGAAGATCGGCAAGGGCGCCCAGATGGCGCGCGGTGCCGGGGCTTCCGCCACCGTGATGGCCAAGGATGGCGACTATGTGCTGATCAAGCTGCCCTCCGGCGAACTGCGCAAGGTGCACCAGAACTGCCGCGCCACCATCGGCAAGACCGGCAATTCGGAGCACATGAACATCAGCTCGGGCAAGGCGGGTCGCAGCCGCTGGCTGGGCATCCGGCCCACCGTGCGCGGCGTGGTCATGAACCCCGTGGACCATCCCATGGGCGGCGGCGAAGGTCGCAGCTCCGGCGGTCGCCATCCCACCTCGCCGTGGGGTTGGAAGACCAAGGGTCTGAAGACGCGCAAGCGTCACAAGGACAGCGACAAGTTCATCGTGCGCCGTCGGACCAAGTAGGGAAGGATCTTCACATGGCGCGATCGATCAAGAAAGGTCCCTTTGTGGACGGCCACCTGGAGAAGAAGGTGGATGCGATGAAGAACGCCGACAACAAGAAGGTCATCCAGACCTGGAGTCGGCGCTCGATGATCACCCCGGAATTCATCGGCTTGACCTTCGCCGTGCACAACGGCAAGAAGTTCATCCCGGTGTACGTGACCGACAACATGGTAGGACACAAGCTGGGTGAGTTCGCCCCCACCCGTACCTACTTCGGCCACAAGGACAAGAAGGGCGACAAGAAGGCCAAGCGGTAGAGGAGTAGCGATGGAAGCGAAAGCGATCTGCCGCAACCTGCGCATCTCGCCGCGCAAAGTTCGCCTGGTGGCGGACCTGGTGCGGGGAATGAAGGTCAACGACGCACTTGTGCAGCTGCAATTCAGCGAGAAGCGCTCGTCGACCCCGGTTTCCAAGTTGGTGCGTTCGGCCGTGGCCAATTTCAAGCAAATGGACGGCGCCAAGGGCGTGGACGTGGATGAGCTGATCATCCAGACGATCTTCGTGGATGAAGGTCCCACGGCCAAGCGGTTCCTGCCGCGCGCCATGGGGCGGGCGACCACGATTCGCAAGCGTTCGAGCCATATCACCGTGGTGGTGGGGCAGAAGGCCCTGGAGTCCACGGGAGCGGAGGGCTAGATGGGACAGAAAACGCATCCGATCGGGTTCCGCCTGGGCATCAACAAGACCTGGTCCTCCAACTGGTTTGACGAGCACCACTTCGCGGACAAGCTTCTCCAGGACGTGGAGATCCGCAAGTACATCTCGAGCCGGAAGGCCTACCAGAACGCCGGCATCGCCCGTATCGACATTGAGCGGCATCCCCGCACGGTGGTGCTGACCCTGCACACCGCCCGTCCCGGTCACGTGATCGGGAAGAAGGGCCAGGACGTGGAGCGCCTCCGCGAGGAGCTGAAGCTCAAGTTCGACAACGAGGTGCAGGTCAACATCATCGAGATCAAGAAGCCCGAGCTGGTCGCCAAGCTCGTGGCGGACTCGGTGGCCCGGCAGCTCGAGGGACGCGTGTCCTTCCGCCGCGCCATGAAGAAGACCATCCAGGCCACCATGCGCAACGGCGCCGACGGCATCAAGATCATGTGTTCCGGCCGACTGGGCGGAGCCGAGATGAGCCGCACGGAGCGTTACAAGGAAGGCCGGATTCCCCTGCACACTCTTCGCGCAGACATCGATTATGCGCTGTCGGAAGCCCGGACCACCTACGGCGTCATCGGCGTGAAGGTCTGGATTTGCCGCGGCGAGAAGTTCGGCGTGGACTATGAGGCCAGCAAGCAGCAGAACAACCGGCCCAAGCCCGCGCGCCGCAAGTAGGAAAGGATCGTCATCATGTTGATGCCGAAACGAGTCAAGCACCGCAAATCCATGCGGGGACGGATGACGGGCCTGGCCTACCGCGGATGCAACGTGGATTTCGGTCAGTTTGGCCTGAAGGCGCTGGAGCCCGGATGGGTGACGGCCCGCCAGATCGAGGCCGCCCGTGTGGCCATGACGCGCCACATCAAGCGCGGCGGCAAGGTCTGGATCCGCATCTTCCCGGACAAGCCGGTTTCCAAGAAGCCCGCCGAAACCCGAATGGGTAAGGGCAAGGGCGCCCCCGAGTTCTGGGTGGCCGTGGTGAAGCCGGGCAAGGTGCTCTTCGAGATCGAGGGCGTGAAGCCCGAGATGGCCCAGGAAGCCCTCCGCCTGGCGGGACACAAGCTGGCCATCGCCACCAAGTTCGTCGAGCGTCGGGACTAGGAGAGCGCCATGAAGACCAGTGATATCCGGCGGCTGAGCCGGGCCGATCTCGAGGCCCGACTGACGGAAGCCGAGAACAACATGGGCGAGCTGCAATACAAGCACGGGATGAGCCAATTGGAGAATCCCCTGCGCATCCGGCAGCTGCGCAAGGACATCGCCCGGCTTCGCACGCTGTTGCGGGAGTCGGACGTGCAGACGGCATCCCAGGGCTAGGAGCGTATCATGACGGAACGCGGGATTCGCAAAGTCCGGGTGGGCCGGGTTGTGTCCGCCGGCATGGACAAGAGCATCACGGTGGCCGTGGTGCGCAAGGTGAAGCATCCGATCTATTCCAAGTACTTCCAGAGCACGAAGAAGTACATGGCCCACGATGAGACCAACGAGGCTCAGCCGGGGGATCTGGTGTCCATCACCGAGTGCCGGCCGCTAAGCCGCTGCAAGCGCTGGCGGTTGACGCAGATCATCGAGCGCAAGAAGTAAGAACGGGAGATCCGGACCATGATCCAGGAAGAAACCCGACTCAACGTCGCCGACAACACCGGCGCCAAGCTGCTCAAGTGCTTCCGCGTGCTGGGTGGCACGGGTCGGCGCTACGCCAGCGTGGGCGACATCGTGGTGTGCTCGGTGAAGAAGGCCCTTCCGGCCAGCAACATCAAGAAGGGCGCCGTGGTGAAGGCCGTGATCGTCCGGACCACCAAGGAAGTGCGCCGGGCGGATGGTTCCTACATCCGCTTCGACGACAACGCCGCCGTGATCATCGACGACAAGAAGGAGCCCAAGGGCACGCGAATCTTCGGGCCGGTGGCGCGCGAGCTGCGCGACCGCCAGTTCATGAAGATCGTCTCCCTGGCGCCGGAGGTGCTCTGATGCGATTGAAGAAGGGTGACAAGGTCGTCGTCCTGGCGGGCGTCGACAAAGGCAAGCAGGGACGCATTCTGCAGTCCATGCCGGAGAAGGACAAGGTGCTGGTGGAAGGCGTGAACGTGATCAAGCGCCACACCAAGCCGCGCGCCGCGGGCCAGACCGGTGGCATCATCGAGAAGGAAGCCCCGGTGCACGTGTCCAAGGTGTCCTTCGTGGACCCCTCCACGGGCAAGAAGGCCAAGCTGGGCGCCAAGGTTGTCGACGGACGCCGCGTCCGGGTCTCCAAAGACTCAAACGAGGTGGTGTGACGCCATGAGCTACGAACCGCGCATGAAGCTCTCCTACAAGGACAAGGTCCGGAAGAGCCTGATGGAGCGCTTCGGCTACACCAGCATCATGCAGGTGCCGAAGCTGACCAAGATCGTCCTGAACGTGGGCATGGGCGCCGCCAAGGATACGCCCAAGGCCCTGGAATCGGCGGTGGAGGAGCTGGGGTGGATCACCGGCCGCAAGCCCGTGATCAACAAGGCCCGCAAGTCCATCTCCAACTTCAAGCTGCGTGAGGGCATGGCGGTGGGTGCCAGCGTCACCCTGCGCCGGGATGCCATGTGGGAGTTCCTCGATCGCTTCATCTCGATCGTGACCCCCCGCATGCGCGACTTCCGCGGCTTGAGCGACCGCTCCTTCGACGGCCGGGGCAACTACAACCTGGGCATCAAGGAACAGATCGTCTTTCCGGAAATCGACTACGACAAGGTCGAGCGTGTGCATGGCATGGACATTTGCTTCGTGACCACAGCCCGCACGGATGAAGAGTGCAAGGTGCTGCTGGCTGAGCTCGGCATGCCCTTCGTCAAGAGGAACCAGTGACATGGCCCGTCAAGCACTGATCAAGAAGCAGCAGGGAACGCCCAAGTTCAAGGTGCGCGCCTACACGCGCTGCCGCAAGTGCGGTCGCTCGCGGGCCTATCTGCGCAAATTCGGGCTGTGCCGCATCTGCTTCCGGCAGATGGCCCTGGCGGGTGAGATCCCGGGCGTGGTGAAGGCGAGCTGGTAAGGAGGACCCAATGCCTGTGACGGATCCCATCGCTGATCTGCTGACGCGCATCCGCAACGCCATTCACGCGAACAAGCGCGTTGTGGACTGCCCCAGCTCGAACATCAAGCTGCGCATCGTGGATATCCTGGCCAAGGAAGGCTATATCCGCGGCTACAAGGTGGAGACGGAGGCGGTGCAGGGCACCATCCGGATCGCCCTGCGCTTTGGAAGCGACGGCCGCAGCGTGATCACCGGCCTGCGCCGGATCTCGAAGCCCGGCTTGCGCCAGTACCGCGGCACGGACAAGCTGCCCCGGGTGCGCAACAACCTGGGCATCGCGATCCTGAGCACGCCGGAAGGTGTCATCACCAACAAAGAGGCGCGTGCCCGCAATGTGGGTGGCGAGGTCCTCTGCTACATCTGGTAAGGAGGCTGAGGTGTCACGAATCGGAAGACTGCCCGTCCCCGTGCCGAAGGGGGTCGAGGTCACCCAGTCCGAGCACCGGGTAGCGGTGAAGGGGCCCAAGGGTCTGCTGGAGATGGCCATCCATCCGGACATGGTCGTGAAGGTAGAAGAGGGCAACGTCCTGGTGGAGCGCCCGGACGACCAGCCGCGGCACCGTGCCCTGCACGGCATGACGCGCGCCATGATCGCCAACATGGTCACCGGCGTCACCGCCGGCTTCCAGAAGAAGTTGGAGATCCAGGGCGTGGGCTACACGGCGGAGCTGCGCACCGGCCGGCTGCTGCTGAAGCTGGGCTTCACCCACCAGATCCTGTTCGTTCCCCCGTCGGGAGTGGAGATTTTGGTGCCCAAGCCGACCCAGATCGAGATCAGCGGCACGGACCGCGCCCTGGTGGGCGAGGTCGCGGCGATCGTGCGTGGCTTCAAGGTTCCCGAGCCCTACAAGGGCAAGGGCATCCGCTACGTGGGCGAGTACGTCGAGCGCAAAGCCGGCAAGACGGGCAAGAAGTAAGGCAGGATGCCATGAGCACGAACATTCGCCAGCTGGGGCGCGAACGGCGCCACATGCACACCCGCAAGAAAGTGAGCGGCACGGCCCTGCGCCCGCGCCTGTCGGTTTTCCGCAGCGCCAAGCATGTCTATGCGCAGCTCGTCGACGACGAACAGGGGCAGACCCTGGCCGCCAGCTCCACCAAGTCCAAGGACCTGGCCGAGCGCCTGGCCGAGGCCAAGACCCCGGTGGAGAAGAGCCACATCGTGGGCAAGGCCCTGGCCGAGTTGGCTCTGAGCCGCGAGATCAGCGCCTGCGTCTTCGACCGCTCCGGTTACAAATACTGGGGTCGGGTGAAGGCCGTGGCCGACGGGGCCCGCGAGGGCGGTCTCAATTTCTAACGAGAACCGGGAGAGACCCTTGGAACACGTGAATCCCCAGGAATTGGGCCTGATCGAGAAGGTTGTCAACATCAACCGCACCGCCAAAGTGGTGAAGGGCGGCCGCAACTTTGGCTTCAACGCCATCGTGGTCGTGGGTGACGGCAACGGACGCGTGGGCTGGGGCCTGGGCAAGGCCAACGAAGTGGTGAACGCCATCGAAAAGGGCACCGAGGCCGCCAAGCGGAACATGATCCGCGTGGAGCTGTCCGGCAGCACCATTCCCCACGAGATCATCGGCAAGTTCGGCGCCGGCCGCGTGCTGCTCCGTCCCGCCTCCGCGGGTACCGGCATCATCGCGGGCAAGAACGTGCGCGCCGTGATGGAGTGCCTGGGCGTGCACGACGTGCTGTCCAAGAGCCTGGGCTCCAACAACCCGCACAACGAGGTCAAGGCGGCCTTCCAGGCGCTGCTGGAGCTTACCAGCCCCGGCCAGCTCTCCCGCCGTCTGGGCCGCAGCCTGCGCTCCATCTATCACATGGATGCGCAGAAGGAGGCCAGCGAGGCATGAAGCTGAAGATCACCTACACGCGCAGCGTCATCGGTCGCCCCCAGGCCCAGCGCGCCACGGTTCAGGCGCTCGGTTTGCGGCGCTTGCACCAGAGCGTCGTGCATGAGGCCACCCCGCAGATCCTGGGCATGGTGAAGGCCATTCCTCACCTGCTGCAGGTGGAAGAAATCAACGACTAGGAGGGTTCCGATGAACCTGGGATCCCTGAAGTACGCGGAGGGCTCGCACCACCGCCGCAAGAAGATCGCGCGTGGTGACGCCTCCGGACACGGCGGCACGGCGGGCAAAGGCCACAAGGGCCAGATGTCCCGCTCCGGCGCCAAGCACCGGGCTTGGTTTGAAGGCGGCCAGATGCCCATCCAGCGGCGTCTGCCCAAGCGCGGCTTCACCAACATTCACCGGGAAGAAAACCAGATCGTCCAGCTGAGCATGCTGGAAGCTCTGGTGGACGGCCTGGTGAGTCCGGACACGCTGCTGGCGGCCGGTCTGATCGAGCGCCTGAACGCGCCGGTGAAGATCCTCTGCGACGGCGATCTGAAAGCCAAGCTGACGGTGAGCGGGGTCAAGGTGTCCAAGTCGGCCCAGGCCCGCATCGAAGCGGCCGGTGGCAGCGTTCAGCCCATCGAGGGCTAGTCGCACCTTCAGTCGAGGCAATCTGCATGCTGGATAAATTCGCCAACATCTTCCGGATTCCGGAACTGCGGGACCGGGTGCTCTTCACCCTGTTCATCTTCCTGGTGTGCCGGATCGGCGTCCACATCCCCACTCCGGGCATTGATGCCAATGCTCTGGGCGAGTTCTTCAAGCAGAGCCAGAACACCCTGTTCGGTCTCTACGACATGTTCACCGGCGGCGCCTTCCAGAAGGTGGGCGTTTTCGGTCTGGGCGTGATGCCCTACATCAGCGCCTCGATCATCATCCAGCTGATGGGGACCACGGTGCCCTTCTTCCAGCGCCTGATGAAAGAGGGCGAGCAGGGTCGCAAGAAGATCACCCAGTACACGCGCTACGGCACGGTCTTCCTGTCGGCCATGCAGGCCGCCGGCGTGGCCGTCTTCCTGGAGAGCATCGTGGCGCCGGGCTCCGGCGCCCCCATCGTGCTCTTCCCGGGGATGGGCTTCAAGCTCACCACCATGCTGATGCTCACCACCGGCACGTTGATCCTCATGTGGCTGGGCGAGCAGATCAGCGAGCGCGGCATCGGCAACGGCATGAGCCTGATCATCTTCCTGGGTGTGGTCGAGTCCATCCCCGTGGCCCTCTTCGACGAGGCCCAGCAGGTGGCGGCCCAGACGCGCCCGCTGCTGGCGGAGATCTTCCTGCTGGCCCTGATGTGGGCCACGATCATGGGCGCGATCCTGCTGACCCAGGGCGTGCGCAAGATCCCCGTCCAGTACGCCAAGCGCGTGGTGGGCAACCGCGTCATGGGCGGCCAGAGCACGCATCTGCCCCTGCGCATCAACATGGCGGGCGTGATGCCCATCATCTTCGCGCAGTCGCTGATGTTCCTGCCCCAAACCCTGGGCAGCCTGCTGCCCGAGGGCGCCATCAAAGAGTTCGTGAACGGCGCCTTCAGTTGGACGGCCTGGCCCTATCTGATCTCGTACTGGTTGCTGATCATCTTCTTCACCTACTTCTACACGGCCATGTCCTTCAACCCCGTGGAAGTGGCGGAGAACTTGAAGCGTTACGGCGGCTTCATCCCGGGTATCCGGCCGGGCAAGAAGACCAGCGACTACATCGATTTCGTGATCACGCGGATCACTCTGCCGGGCGCCATCGCCCTGGGCTTGCTGGCGGTGTTTCCCCAGATCCTGTTCCGCTATGCCGGGGATCTGATGGGGTCCAACATCTCCTTCAACTTCGCTTCCTTCTTCGGCGGCACGGGACTTCTGATCATGGTGGGCGTGGCCCTGGACACGCTCCAGCAGATCGAATCCCACCTGACCATGCGGCACTATGACGGCCTGATGAAGACGGGACGGATTCGGGGTCGGACCCGGATGTCCTGAGGAGGCGGGGATGCGACTGATTCTGCTGGGCTCGCCGGGCGCCGGGAAAGGCACACAGGCGAAGTTGATATCGGCGAAGTTGGGCATCCCCCAGATCTCCACGGGAGACATCCTGCGGGAGAACATCCGCCAAGGCACGGAGCTTGGCAAGAAGGTCAAGGATTGCCTGGAACGGGGCGATCTGGTCCCGGACGACACGATCCTTGAGATCATCGACGCACGGTTGAAGCAGGATGACTGCCGCAAGGGCTTCATCCTGGACGGCTTTCCGCGCACGGTGGCCCAGGCCGACGGGCTGGAGCGCCTGTTGGAGCGGGGCGGAATCGCGCTGAGCGCCGTGGTGGCCCTGGAGACGGATCCAGAGGCCCTGGTCCGGCGGCTCAGTTCCCGGCACACCTGCCGGGACTGCGGCGCGGACTACAACGCGCTGAATGCGCCGGTGCCCGAGCGTTGCACGCGTTGCGGCGGGAACGTCGATCAGCGCGACGACGACAAGGAAGAGACGGTGCGCCACCGCCTGGAAGTCTACCAGGAGCAGACGGCGCCCCTGATCCGCTTCTACGAGGAGGCGGGCCGCTTGCGCCGCGTGGACGGTATGGCCTCGGTGGAATCGGTCTTCCAGGCCATCGTGGGCGGGTTGGCCTGAGCATGGTGCGCATCTATTCGGAGCGCGAATTCGCGCAGATCCGCAAAGCGTGCCGCATCCTGCCGCGGGCCTTTGACTTGGTGGAAAGGGAAATCCGGCCGGGCGTGAGCACGGCGGAATTGAACGAGATCGTTGACAGCTTCATCCGGTCCCACGGCGCCACGCCGTCCTTCATCGGCGTGCCGGGCCCGCCGGGAGTCCAGGCCTTTCCGGCCTGCTGCTGCATCTCCGTCAACGACGAGGTGGTGCACGGCATCCCGGGCGGACGCCGCCTGGTGGAAGGGGATATGGTGAAGATCGATGCCGGCACGCAGCTGGACGGCTACTACGGGGATTCGGCCCGCAGCTACCCGGTGGGCGCAATCAGCCCCGAACGTCTGCGTCTGCTGGAGGCCACGCGCGAATCCCTGCTGAAGGGAATCGAGGCGGCCCGGGCCGGCAACCGGATCGGCGACATTGGCGCCGCGGTGGCGGGCCACGTGGAGCCCCTGGGCTTTTCGGTGGTGCGCGACATGGTGGGCCACGGAGTGGGCGGCGCCGTGCACGAGGCTCCCGAGGTTCCCAATTACGGGAGACCCGGACACGGACTGCGCCTGAAGGCGGGCATGTGCCTGGCCCTGGAACCGATGATCAACGCGGGCGGATGGCGGATTCGCGTGCTGGCTGACGGATGGACCGTCGCCACGGCGGATGGCAGTGACAGCGCCCATTTCGAGCACCAGATCCGCGTCACGGACGCGGAGCCCGAGATCCTGACCCTGGACTAGGAGCCGCATGGGCAAGACGGACATCATCAAGATCGACGGGACTGTGCTGGAGACGCTGCCCAACGCATCCTTCCGGGTGAAGCTGGACAACGGCCACGTGGTGCTGGCCCATATCTCCGGCAAGATGCGCATGCACTACATCCGCATCCTGCCGGGCGACAAGGTGACGGTGGAGCTTTCGCCCTACGATCTCACGCGGGGACGGATCACCTTCCGCCACAAATAGTTTCGGACCGACTGCGCGGTCCGAAACCGGGCGCTTGCAGCCGACGAGCGGCTGAAGCGCCGGAATCAGGAACTGAATACGAGGATAGAGGGAGACACGGCGATGAAAGTCAAAGCGTCGGTCAAGAAAATCTGCGACAACTGCAAGATCGTGCGCCGCGCCGGTGTGGTGCGCGTGATTTGCAGCAAGACCCGCAAGCACAAGCAGCGTCAGGGCTAGGCCCAGTCAGCAAGGGGCGCGGCCCACGGGAGTGGGCACCCCCGCATTCGGGAGGCACCATTGGCACGCATTGCCGGAGTTGATCTGCCCAAGAACAAGCGAGTCGAGATCGGGCTCACGTACATTTTCGGGATCGGTCATTCCACCGCCCGGGCCATCTGTGAGAAGGCCAATGTCAGCCCGGACACGCGAGTGCAGAACCTCGACGAGGAAGAGTTGCGGCGCATCCGCAGCGTCATCCAGAACGACCACAAGGTGGAAGGCGCCTTGCGGACGGAGATCACCATGAACATCAAGCGGCTGATGGACATCGGCTGCTACCGTGGACTCCGCCACCGCCGCAACCTGCCTGTTCGCGGACAGAACACGAAGAACAACGCCCGCACCCGCAAGGGTCGCAAGAAGTCCTCGGGCGTGGTGAAGAAGGGCTGATCCCAGATCCCTGGAGGATATCTTGGCCAAGACCGTCAAGAAGAAAGTCAAGAAGAAGGAGAAGGTGGACGCTGTTGGGAACGCCTTTATCAAGGCGAGTTTCAACAACACCATCGTCTCTTTGACCGACAGCTACGGCAACGTGATCACCTGGTCCTCAGGCGGGTCCCGCGGTCGTTTCAAAGGTTCGCGCAAGAGTACGGCATTCGCCGCGCAGCTGGCCGCCGCCGAGTGTGCCAAGACCGCGATGGATCTGGGACTGCGTCGAGTCTCCGTGTTCGTCAAGGGCCCGGGTGCCGGTCGCGAGTCGTCCATCCGTGCCCTGCAGGCAGCGGGATTGATGGTCACGTCCATCAAAGACACGACTCCCCTGCCGCACAACGGGTGCCGGCCGCGCAAGAAGCGGCGCATCTGAACCGCCCAGTTCCGGGTGCGGCGCTCGTGGCCGTGCCCGGCCGTGTGCGTGAGGCGCGGGGGAGCCGCTGGTTCCCGTGTGCCATCCGGCCGGCGCGCCTTGGCGACGCCGGTCGATTGGGAAAGCAGGTTCAGCCAGGAGACCAAACCGCATGAACGGACTCAATCCTCAGCGCCCCGAGGCGGTCGAGCTGGATCACAACAGCTACAGCTCGTCCTTCGGTCGCTTTTTCCTTCAGCCGCTCGAGCGCGGGTATGGCGTCACCCTGGGCAACTCCCTGAGGCGCATGCTGCTCTCGTCCATTCCGGGCGCGGCGATCACCCACGTCAAGATCGACGGCGTCCTGCAGGAGTTCTCCACCATCCCCGGTGTCACCGAGGATGTCACGGACATCATCCTCAACCTGAAGCAGGTGCAGATCAAGCTGCTTTCCAAGCGGCCGGAGCGTCTGACCCTGCACGTCAAGGGCCCGGTGGAGATCACGGCCGCCGACCTGCAGAAGGCCAGCGCCGAGATCGAGATCCTCAACCCCGAACTGCACATCGCCACCCTGAGCACGGCCAGCGAATTCCTGATGGAGCTGGAAGTGCGCAAGGGCTTCGGCTACGTGCCGGCCGAGGAGAACGTGATCGACGACCAGCCCATCGGCACCATCCCCATCGACGCGCTGTTCTCGCCCGTCACCAACGTGACCTACCGCGTGGAGAACACGCGCGTGGGCCACAAGACGGACTATGAAAAGCTGATCCTCGAAATCAGCACCAACGGCGCGGTGACTCCGGACGACGCCCTGACCTTCGCGTCCCGGACCCTGATGGAGCACGTGCGGCTCTTCATCGATTTTGACATGAATCCCGCCGAGGCTCCCGAGGAAGAGATCGACGAGACGGTCCTCAACATGCGCAAGCTGTTGCTGAAGAACGTCGAGGATCTGGAGTTGACGGTGCGCGCCTCCAATTGCATCAAGGAGGCCCGCATCAAGACCATCGGCGAGCTGGTGGGCAAGACGGAAGCCGAGATGCTGAAGTACAAGAACTTCGGCAAGAAGTCCCTGAACGAGCTGGCCGCCGTGCTGCAGACGCACGGGCTGGACTTCGGCATGGACGTCTCGCGCTACCTGGGCGACACGGGCAAGAACGAATAAGGCGGAAGACACATGAGGCACAGGAAATCCCAGGTCAAGCTCAACCGCAGCGCTTCCCATCGTCGGGCCTTGCTCGCGAATCTGGCCTGCGCGCTGATCGAGCACAAGCGCATCACCACCACCAGCGGCAAGGCCGCCGCGGCCCGCAGCTACACCGAGCGCATGGTCACCTTCGCCAAGAAGGGCACCCTGGCGGCCCGGCGCCACGTGCTGTCGCACCTGGTGCACAAGGACGTGGTCAAGCACCTCTTCGATGAGGTGGGACCGCGCTTCGCGGACCGTCCCGGCGGCTACACGCGCATCATCAAGCTGGGCACCCGGCCGGGCGACCAGGCCGAAATGGTGATGCTTGAGTTCGTGGGCTACGAGGAGCAGCTGGACAACAAGTAGTCCGGTGGTTCTGGATGGAACTCCCAAGCCCATCCGCTTTCTGGCGGGTGGGCTTTCCTCGTCGTGGAAGGATCAGGCGTGCGCCTGGCCGGTAGGATGGAGCCCGAGTCGGATACGAAGGGCGGGAAGAGAACGAAGACAGGGAAGCGAGGACGGGATGGAAAGTCCCACAACCTCGACCGCCAGTGCCCCGACGTGACGTCCAGTGTGAGTTTCTTCGTGCCCTTCGCCCTCTCTTCGTGAGCTACGTGTCATTTTGAAAGAGGCAACATGACGCAAACCGTCTGGGACGAGCGCTTCGCCGGCGCCGAGTTCGTCTACGGCACCGCGCCCAATCTGTGGCTGCAGGCCCAGTCCGGGCTGTTGCCGAGCGGCGGGCGGGCGCTGGCCGTGGCCGACGGCGAGGGCCGCAACGGTGTCTGGCTGGCCGAGCAAGGGCTGGAGGTCACAGCCGTGGATGCCTCCGTCGTGGGACTGGAGAAGGCCTCCCGGCTGGCCCGGGAGCGCGGAGTCGCGGAGCGCTACCACCCGCTGCTGGCCGACCTGGAGGACTGGACGCCCCCGGCGGGCTCCTTTGATCTGGTGGCACTGATCTACCTGCACCTGGGCAGCGCCCTGCGCCCGCGGCTGCACGCGCGGCTGGCCGCCGGTCTGGCCCCGGGCGGGCTGTTGGTGCTGGAGTGCTTCACGCCCCGCCAGCTGGCTCACGGCACCGGCGGCCCCTCCAACCCTGACCAGCTCTACGAGCCCGCCGACCTGGCGCGGGACTTCGCCGGGCTGGAGCTGCTCCACCTGGAGGAGCGGGAACTGGAGCTGGACGAGGGACTGCTGCACCGGGGCCGCAGCGCCGTGGTGCGCCTGCTTGCCCGCGGCTAAGAAGATTCGTGACCTTCGTGTCCCAATGGAGATGCGAGAGACATGACCGACGCCCTGCTGATCAGCCTGGAACCCGGGTTCGCCCGGCGACTGGAACCCGCCGAATCGGAGCTCTTGCTGGCCGCCGGCCTGGAACTGGAACAGGCCGACAGCCGAATGACCGGGCCCATCCGTGTGCTGGGGCGGCCGGACTCGCCCGAGCGCTGGATCCACGAGTACGACACCCGCCGTCGCCCGATCCTGCGCCGGTTGGCGGTGGGCGACGATCCCGCCGCCTTCATCGCCGAGCGCCAGGCCGCCTACGAGCGCATGTGGGACGGCTGAGGCTGCGGCCGGCTCGATCCCCTCGAGCCCCGGACCGGTCGGTCCACCCTCCCCGATCCGGACGCCTGACGCGGCAATCCGCGCTCCCGGCCCGGCCGATGAATCCCTACCTTCAGCGTGTCACACGGAGCAGGGCATTCCATGGAGCATCCCGAGCATCCCGATCTCTTCGACCGCGGGGCGGAGCGCCAGCGGCGGGCCCCGCTGGCCGAGCGCCTGCGCGCCCGCCGGCTGGAGGATGTGGTGGGACAACCCCGCCTGACGGCGCCGGGGGCCCTGCTGCCGCGCCTGCTGGCCGAGGGCCGGCTGGAGTCGCTGATTTTCTGGGGGCCGCCGGGCTCCGGCAAGACCACCGTGGCCCGGTTGCTGATGGAGTCCTACGCCGGGCGGGCCCACGCCCTCAACGCCGTGACCAGCGGCGTGGCCGACCTGCGCAAGGTCATCGCCGAGGCGGAGGCCACCTGGCGCCGGGACGGCCTGCCCAGCATCCTGTTCATCGACGAGATCCACCGCTTCAACAAGGCCCAGCAGGACGCCCTGCTCAAGAGCGTGGAGGACGGCACCCTCACCCTGCTGGCCGCCACCACGGAGAACCCGGGCTTCGAGGTGATCGGCGCGCTGCAGTCGCGCTGCCACGTGCTGGTCTTCGAGCCCCTGGGGGCGCCGGCCCTGGAACAGCTGCTGGAGCGGGCGCTGGTCGCGGACGAGTGGCTGGTCAGCCTCTCGCTGTCCCTGGACGAACCGGCCCGGGCCCGGCTGGTGGATCTGGCGGGCGGGGACGCCCGGCGCCTGCTGCAGAACCTCGAGCTGGCGGCCGCCGTGGCCGGGGCGGATGCCGCGGGCGGACGACGGATCACGCTGGAGACCTTGGAGACCGTGCTGCTGCGGCGCGTGCAGCCTTTCGACAAGGGCGGGGACCAGCACTACGACCTGGTCAGCGCGCTGATCAAATCCGTCCGCGGCTCCGATGCCGACGCGGGGGTCTACTGGCTGCTGCGCCTGCTGGAGGGCGGCGAGGATCCCGTCTTCATCGCCCGCCGGCTGCTGATCCTGGCCAGCGAGGACATCGGCAACGCCAGCCCCAACGCCCTGGTGCTGGCGGAGGCGGCCTTCGAGGCGGTGCGCAAACTGGGCCTGCCCGAGGCGGCCTACCCGCTGGTGCAATGTGTCACCTACCTGGCCGCGCAACCCAAGTCCAACGCGGCGGCGGAGGCGCTGGCCGCGGCGCGGCGGGCCGTGCGCGAGCAGCCGGCCTGGCCCGTGCCCGCCCACCTGCGCAACGCGCCCACGCGGCTGGCCAAGGAACTGGGCCACGGCGCGGAGTACCGCTACCCGCCCGAGTTCCCGGACAGTTTCGTGAGACAGGATTATCTGCCGCCCGAGCTGGCGGAGCTGCGCCTCTACCGGCCCCAGCCGCGCGGGCAGGAGCTCCGGCTGGGGGACTACCTGGGGCGTTGCTGGCCTGAACGCTTCGCGTCCGGCACACCCGAGGATCTCCCGCAGGACGAGCCCGCGTCCCCGCGTCCGGAGCGGCCCCGGCACGGACGGGACGTGAAGTGAATTTCGCCCTCCACGTGATCGGCCGCAGCCGGGAGAAGTGGCTGCAGGAGGCCGAGGCCGAATACCGCACGCGGCTCTCGGCCTGGGCCAAGGTGGAGCTCGTGGTGCACAAGGCCGAGGCCCTGGACGGCGGCCTGGCCCTGGGGGAGATCCGCCGGCTGGAGGGCGAGCGCCTGCTGACCGGGCTGGAGCCGCGCGAGGAGCTGGTTGCGCTGGACGAGAAGGGCCGCGGCCTGAGCAGCCCGGAGCTGGCGGCCTGGCTGGAGGGCCGGCTGGGCGCCGGCGGCAACCGCTTCCGCTTCGTCATCGGTGGGGCGGAAGGCCTGGACGAGGCCGTGCGGCGGCGCGCCGGGCTGGTGCTCAGCCTCTCGCCCATGACCTTCACGCACCAGATGGCGCGGCTGGTGCTGCTGGAGCAACTCTACCGCGCGCTGATGATCCGCGACGGCCGGCCCTATCACAGGGGTTGACCGGGGGAAGGACGCAGAGGACACGAAGAGCACGAAGAGAACGAAGAACACGAAGCGCGAGCAGGCATGACAAGAGAGGAAAACGGTCAGGAGTATTCTGCCCGATTTCAATCCAGTTGCGATTTCCGCTTCGTGCTCTTCTTCGGTCTTCGTGCCCTTCGTGTCCCAGTGATGGATGTACCAAGCATGAGGCCGAGATGACCCCTGCCGAGCGCCTTGCGCCCTTTGTCACCAACCTGGACCGGCCGGTCTACGCCCTGCACGGGCTGCCGCCGGAGGTGGTGGCCGTGCTCTTCGCCCAGGTGAGCCGCAGTCCGGCGGGCTTCCGCGAAAACCTGCTCAAGCTGATGGACGAGGACGGCCTGCCCGCCCCCGCCGCGCAGGCGGGCTTCGACCAGGCCAAGGCCTCGGCCTTCCACGAAAAGTGGGTGCTGGGCTACGGGCACTCCAGCGTGGCCGAGCACGCCGATCTGCACTTCGCCGTGGAGGGCCTGTCCATCCTGGCGGCCAAGGCCCTGGAGGACAGCCGGCTGGCGGCCTTCACGGAGAAGAGTTCGCGCTATCAGGTCTTCGATCTGGATCACTTCCACTGGCCGCAGGAGTGGTGCGGCGCGCCGCAGGAGGAACAGGTCCGGCGGCTGGTGGGCGACCTGTTCGAGACCTACGGCCGCTTCTACCGGGAGATCCGCGCCGAGCTGGAACAGGAGCGCGAACGGCCGGCGGGTCTGCCGGCGCGGGCCTGGCAGCAGACCCTGCACGCCGCCGCGTGTGACACGACGCGCTACCTGCTGCCGGCAGGGGCGCGCACCAGCCTGGGCCTGAGTTGCAACGCGCGCAGCGCGGCCCACCTGATCCGCAAGCTGCGGGCCCACGCCCTGCAGGAGCTGCGCGAGCTGGGGGACCGGCTGGAGGAGGAGGGGCGGCGGATCACGCCCGTGCTGCTCAAGCACGCCCGGCCCGCGGCCTGGCAGGCGGGGCTGGAGGAGCGGCTGGACGCGCTGCTGCCGTCAGTGGAGCCGGCGGAGAGCGATCCGCCGCGCGTGCGGCTGCTGGAGTGGGACGACCAGGCGGCGGTCCGCGTGGTGGCGGACTGGCTCGTGCAGCGGCGCGGCGTGGGCGTGGGCGAAGCGCGCAGCCGGGCCGAAGAGCTGGGCGTGGCGGGCCGGGCCACCCTGCTGCACGCGGTCCTGGACAGCCTGGGCGAACACGAGGTGCCGCCGCGGGCCTTCGAACAGGTGCAGCTGAGCGTGGAGTTCTGCCTGGACTACGGCGCCTTCCGTGACCTCCAGCGCCACCGGCTGCTGACGCCCACGGTGCCGCTGCTGGGGTGCCGCTGGGGCTGGGAGTTGCCGGCGGGCCTGCTGGGAAAGCGGCGGGAGGAGAGCGAACAGCTGCTGGAGCGCGCGGCCGGGCTGTGGCGCGACCTGTCCACCGGTCACGCGGCGGCGGCCGCCTACCTGGTGCCCATGGCCTTCCGTCAGCGCTTCGTCCTGCGGATGAACCTGCGCGAAGCCGAGCACCTGATCCGGCTGCGCAGCGGCGTGGCGGGGCACCCCTCCTACCGCTCGGCGGCCCAGGAACTCCACACGCAGCTGAGCCGCGCGCTGCCCGAACTGGCGGGCTTCCTGCGCGTGCACCACGAACCGGCGGAATGGGCGCGGGAGGGCGAGCAGCGCCGGGCGGAACTCCGGCGGCCAGCCCTTGGTGGCGGCGAGACGGCTTGATATATTTGCAAATCGTGTGCCGATCCATCCAGCATCAGGGGCCAACGTGAATCGACTGGAAACCAAGCTTTTTGTCGGACTGGAAGTCACGCCGAAACTGCAGGAGAATCTGGATTCCTGCAAGAAAGCCATGGAGCTGTACTTCCGCCTGGACAATCCGGACTATCTGCTCGTCCGGCGCATCGGGGACCGGGACTGCATCGGCCGCATCATCTCCCTGCCCTTCCCCTGCCAGGATCTGGACAACGTGCAGCGCAACGTGGCCAGCCTGATCAAGCTGATCGCGCCGAACTTCCGCCTGACTCCCGACAGCGTCCAGCTGTTCGCCTTCCAGGAGGCTCAGTCCGACACCAGGATGTAGCGCTCCTGCTGCTGCAGGCGCCCCTGGCGCAGCAACTCCTCCAACACCGGCTCCCAGGGGCGGGCATGGGGACCCCAGACCCGCTCCAGCTCCTCCAGACTCAACAACCGATCCCGTTCCAGCAGCGAGTGAAACCAGTCCAGCACGACCTGGCGCTGGCGCGGGTGCTCGGGCAGGCTCTGCCGCGGCCCCTGCAGGTAGCGGGCCAGGCTCTGCTCGCGATAGGCCTCCTGGTTCCAGCCCGGCCGGCCGCGGCGCTGTTTCAGGTGGCTGAGCCAGTGGGTCGCGCTTTCCAGTGCTGCTGGCTGAAGGAAGTAGTCGCGGAAGCGGCCCTCGCGCCGGTAACCGGCCAACCCGGCCGCGCGCAGCACGTGCAAATGGTGGGAAATGGTGGCGGGACTGAGTCCGCAGTGGGCGGCCAGCTCCAGCACGCCCTGATCCGATTCGGCCAACAGTTCCAGCAGCCGCCGCCGCTGGGGGTCCGCCAGGGCTTTCCACAACGAGTCCAGGTTCTGGGACACGGGGCCTCCCCAGCTTGGCCGGCGCACTACGCCGGCCGGATCCGGCACTGAATTCGATCCCCGTCAAACCATGCGAATTGGCTTGAAAGCTCCAAATCCGCCGGAGCGCGCCGAATTCACGCAATCTGCAGCGCAACCACTTGCTGGAAAACCAGATCCGCCTGCCGGTCAGCTGTCCAGAACTGACAGTGGCACGAGGTCGAATCCCGCCGGCCCGGTCCTACCACAAAAACCCCGCTGATGCTCTGCCTGTCCAGTTAATAGAAGCGATTGATAGTCAACAAGTGTGCTTGACGGGTCCCAAGAGAAGTGTGCACAAGCTGCATTTGAGCTTGACATGTGGGGATGATCAGCGTACTTTTGGGGCGAAAAGTGGTAGTTCGTGGTCAGCGAGGGTTGCATGCCGTTCTTCATGGGCGAATACAGCTACGCCCTGGATGAGAAGGGGAGGGTCAAAATCCCTGCCGCCTTCAAGTCCGATCTGGCACCCGAGCCCGAATCCATCGTGTACCTCGTGCGCGACCGGGAAGAATGCGTCGCTGTCTACACGCCCGAAGAATACCACAAACTGCGCAACCAGTTGACGGCCTTGGACATGAATGTGATGGCCAACCGCATCCTGGCCCGGCGCCAGATTTCCAGCGCCTTCGAGGTGCCCGTGGACGCCCAGGGCCGGATCAAGGTGCCGGTGGAACTGATCAAATCCGCCCGGCTGGACAAGGGCGGCGAAGTCAAAGTCGCGGGCTTCATGAACTGCGTGCAGATCTGGAATCCCGACGAATACCAGAAATCAATGTCCTTGCAGGACGTGGAGTAAAGCGGTCATGGGCATGCATATCGTGCAGCGCAGCCGCGGCGATCTGGACCTCTTCCGGCTCAAGGGGCGCCTGGACGCCGGAGCCGTGGAGCAGCTGGCCTTCATCCTGCGCGCCATGCCCGGCGGCCGGCGCATCCAGTTCGATTTCCGCTCCGTGGACAACGCGGGCTCGCCGGAAGCGGCCGGCTGGCTCAAGTCCGTGCTGGAGCGGCGTCCGGAGGGTCGCGGCCTCCTGTTTTCCGGCATTCCAACCCCAGCGGCCCGGCGGCATGCGCTCGAGGGGCTGCCGCCCGCCCTCTTCGTCAGATGATGTACCACGAGCCGGTGTTGGCGCGGGAGGTGGTGGATCGTCTGGTCACCTTCCCGGGTGGGCTCTACCTGGACGGCACCCTGGGGGGCGGCGGACACAGCCGGGCGATCCTCGAGCGGCTGGACGCGGACGGACGGTTGCTGGCGCTGGACTGGGACGAGGACGCCCACGCGAATCAAGAGGGGGAGCGAGCCGTGTTGGGGCGGGATTCACGGGTCAGCCTGCTGCGCCTGGGCTTCGGCGATCTGGATCGCCTGCCCGCGCCGTGGGACACCTGCCGCTTCCAGGGCGTGCTGCTGGACCTCGGCCTCTCCTCCCATCAGGTCGACACCCCCGACCGCGGCTTCGCCTACCTGCACGACGGACCCCTGGACATGCGCATGGACCGCCGCCTGGAGCGCAGCGCGGCCGATCTGCTGGCCGAGCTGGACGAGCGCGAGCTGGCCGACCTGTTCTTCCGCTACGGCGAGCTGCCCGAAGCCCGCAAGCTGGCCCGGCTGCTGGTGCAGGCCCGGGCCGAAGGCGCGCTGGACACCACGGGCCGACTGCGCCAGGTGGTGGAGGGCCGCTTCGGCACTCGCGGCAGTTTTTCCCTGCTCAGCCGGCTCTTCCAGGCCCTGCGCATCGCCGTCAACGACGAACTGGGCCAGCTGGAGCGCGGGCTGGAGGGCGCCTTCCAGCGCCTGGCCCCCGGCGGCCGGCTGGCCGTGATCACCTACCACAGCCTGGAGGACCGCAGAGTCAAGGCCAGCTTCCGGCTCTGGGCCGGCGAGGATGACCGGCCGCGCAGCCGGCACCTGCCCGTCCGCGAGCTGCCCGTGCGGGCCCGCCTGCTGGAGCGCCGGGGACTGGTTCCCGGGGCCGAGGAATGCGCGCGCAATCCCCGCAGCCGCTCCGCGCGTCTGCGGGTCCTGGAACGAGTGGAGGCCTGAGATGGCACGCCCCGTTCCGCCCCTCAGCATCCGTGAGCAGTTCGGCTTTTTTTGGCGCCTGCTGCCCTACGTGGGCGTGCTGGTGGCCGTGCTGCTGTTCCGGGTCTGGAAGGTGGTCGAGGCCGACGACCTGAAGACCCAGGTCTTCAAGTCCACGCGCATCTGCGCCTCGCTGGAGGGCGAGTTGCAGATCGAGCAGGGGCTCTACATCTCGCGCACGGCCTTCGGCAAGATCGAGAAGGCCGGCCGCGAGCTGGGCCTGATCTGGCCGCCCGACAGCGGTCGCGGACTGATCGTGGCCGATCCCGCGCTGGTGGCCGGGGACCGCAGTCTGCAGTGGCTGAGCCGGCCCCGGGAGGCGCGGCCATGATGACCCGGCGCGACAGCCTGGGCGGATCGCCCCTGCGTCACAGCAAGCGCGTCACCGTGCTGCGCAGCCTGGGCCTCTGCGCCCTGGGGCTGGTGATCATCAAGCTGGCCGTGCTGCAGGCCTTCTGGGGCGAGCGGCTGGTGGAGCGCGCCGAGAAGCAGCTTTACACCACGGTGACCCTGCGCGCCCCGCGCGGCAACATCACCGACGGCGAGGGCAACCTGCTGGCGGTGGAGCTCAGCCAGGTCTACCTGCTGGCCTGCAACCCGGCCCAGCTCAAGCGCGACGTGTTGAACCACAAGGACGGCGCCCGCTTCCCGCGCCTGCTGGACCTGCTGGCCCCCGTGGTGGGCTGCAGCAAGGCCGAGCTGGAGAAGAGCCTGCGCGCCGAGATGGGGCGCGAACGGCCGCGGCGCTTCATGACCCTGGCCAAGGACATCACCGAAGTCCACGCCCGCACCGTGCGCGACGCCCGCCTGCCGGGCGTCTGGCTGGAGCAGACGGGCAACCGGATTTACCCGCAGGGCAAGGTGGCGGGCAACCTGTTGGGCTGCCTGAACGCCGAGAGCTGGCCCATCGGCGGCATCGAATCGGCCTATGACAGCCTGCTGCGCGGCACGGACGGCAAGGAGTACCACCTGCGCGACGCCAAGGGCTGGGGCCACGCCTTCAGCGAGCGGCCGCGCCAGGAGACCCAGCCCGGCATGAGCCTGGAGCTGGGCATCGACCTGCGCCTGCAGACCATCGCCGAGGAGGAACTGGAGGCGGCGGTCCTGCAGCACAACGCCCAGGCCGGCCAGGTCGTGCTGCTGGATCCGCGCACGGGGCAGGTCAAGGCGCTGGCCAGCTGGCCCCAGCTGGACCCCAATGACCTGAGCATCTTCACGCCGGAGGCCGCGCGCCTGCGCTGTGTCACGGACCAGTACGAGCCGGGCTCGACCTACAAGCTGATCACCTTCGCCGCGGCGCTGGAGAACGGCACCATCACGGACCTGGACGAGATCATCCCCTGCCACAACGGCGCCTATCGGGTCAAGAACGCCGTGATCCACGACTCCGACCGCCGGGGCCACTCCTCGCTGAAGGCGCGCGAGGTGTTCTCCAAGTCCTCCAACATCGGCTCCGTGGTGATTGCCCAGCGCATGCCGCCCCGCGACCTCTACGTGATGAGCCGCAATTTCGGTTTCGGCCAGAGCCTGGGCGTGGACCTGCCAGGCGAGGTGGGCGGTCAGCTGATGCGCCTGCACCGCTGGGGCCCGGTGGAGTTCGCCAACATCGCCATGGGCCAGGGCGTGGCCGTGACGGCCCTGCAGATGGTGGCCGCCTACGGCTGCGTGGCCAACGACGGCGTGCTGGTGCGCCCGCACGTCCTGCGCCGGGCCACGGGCCGCGACCGTGTCATCGAGCGCGAGCCGCTGGTGATCCGGCGCGTCATGTCCTCGGCCACGGCCGCCTCGCTGCGGCAGATCATGCGCGAAGTGGTCGAGACGGGGACCGGCAAGCAGGCCGGCGTCCCCGGTCTGGTGGTCTGCGGCAAGACCGGCACGGCCCAGAAGATCAACCCCGGCGGCGGTTACTCCCACGAGGAATACTTCTCGAGCTTCATCGGCTTCGCCGAGCTGCCTGAGGGTCCGCTGGCCGGGATCATCCTGGTGGACACGCCGCGCGGCGCGATCTACGGCGGCGTGGTGGCCGCCCCGGCTTTCCGCCGGATCATGGAGCGCGCCCTGCTGCTGGACAAGAAGAGCGAGCGGCCGCTGATTCCGCTGCAGTGGGCGGCCCAATCCGCGCCCGCGCCCCGCCCCGAGGAGCCCACGGCCCCGCTGGCGGCGGAGCCGCCCCTGCTCACCGGCCGCAGCCTGCGGGCCGCGCTGGAGGCCCTCAGCCCCTACGACCACGACCTGCGTGTCGAAGGAACGGGAAGCTTCGTGACCCGGCAGATCCCGGCGCCCGGCGACAGCGTCGCCCCGCCGGCGGAATGGGTGGTCACCTGCGAATGAGACCCACCCTCACCGAGTTGGCGGCCCGCCTGGGGCACACGCGCCACCTGCCGGAAACGGCGGGCTGGCGGGCCCTGGCCGATTCCCGCGGCCTGCGGCCGGGCGACCTGTTCGTGGCCCTGCCCGGCGAGCGGATGGACGGCCACGACTTCGTGCCCGCGGCCCTGGCGGCGGGAGCCGCCGCCGTGGTGGCCGAGGGCGCGCGCCTGACGACCGGCCTGGCAGGCGACCCGCGCGTGCTCTGCGTGGCGGACAGCCGCGAAGCCCTGCTGGAGCTGGGCGCCCTGGCCCGCGAACGGCACACGGGTCCGCTGGTGGCCATCACGGGCAGCAACGGCAAGACCACCACCAAGGAGCTGACCGCCCAGCTGCTGGGCCGGGGCCGGAGCACGGCCGCCAGCCAAGGCAACCAGAACAGCACGCTGGGCGCGCCCCTCTCGCTGCTCAACGTCCTGGACGGACAGGAGATCTACGTGCTCGAGGCCGGGATGTCGCAGCCGGGGGAGATCGCCCGGCTCTGCGCCATGGCCCGCCCGACCCACGGCTGTATCACCAACATCCAGCCCGCCCACCTGGAGGGGACCGGCGGACTGGCGGCGGTGGCGCAGGAGAAGGGTCAGCTCTTCCGCTGGCTGGAGCAGCACGACGGCACGGGCATCGTCAACGAGGACGACGCCCTGGTGGTGGAACAGGCAATCGGCTTGAGGCGTCGCAGCGGATACTCGCTCCGGAACCACAGCACCGGGGCGGTCCAGGGACTGGAAGCGGTGGGCGCGGATGAACAGGCGCGCTTCCGCATCCGCCTGTCCGGGCAGGAGTGCGTGTTGCCCGTGCCCGGACAGGCCTTCCTGGAGTGCGCGGCCGCGGCCGTGGCCATCGCGCTGGAACTCGGCCTGGAGCCCCCGCGGATCTGCCAGGGCCTGGCGGCCTTCCAGGGGGCCCCGGGTCGCATGCAGGTGCGGCGGGCGGCGGCCTGGAGCCTGTTGGACGATTCCTACAACGCCAACCCGGCCTCCATGAAGGCCGCGCTGGACACGCTGGCCCGGATGCGCGCCGACCGGCGCGTGGCCGTGCTGGGCGAGATGCGCGAACTGGGCGCCGAGTCCCGGACCTTGCACGCGGAGGTGGGCCGTCACGCCGCCGCGCTGGGCCTGGACCTGGTGCTGTTGGTGGGTTCGCTGGAGGCCCGCGCGGCCTTCGAGGAAGGACTGCGGGCGGGCGGCGGCCGGGCCGCTCTGCAGGCCGAGAACGCCGCCGCGCTGCGCGGCCTGTTCGGCCCCAAGGCTGGCGACGTGGTGCTGCTGAAGGGTAGTCGGTTGACCGGCCTGGATCTGCTGGCCAAGGAGTGGGCCGTATGAACCGCCTGGGCTACGACCAGACCCCGCCCAGCTCATTGCCCCTGGGGATCGCCTCCCGGCTGGCCACCATCGACCGGCTGCTGGCCTTCGTGATCCTGCTGCTGCTGATGATCGGCTCCATCGCCGTCTACTCGGCCTCCTCCCACTTCGGGATGGCCGCCGAGGGCTCGGCGGGCCTGTACTTTCTCAAGCACCTGGAGAAGATCGGCCTGGGCCTGCTGCTGTTCTTTGTCATGATGAAGGTCAACTACCAGACCTGGCGGCCGCTGGCGCCCTGGATCGGACTGGGCAGCCTGGCGCTGCTGGCCCTGACCCTGGTGATGCCCGAGGTGAACGGCGCGCGGCGCTGGATCATCATCGCCGGCCGCCAGTTCCAGCCCGTGGACGTGGCCAAGTTCGGGCTGATCCTCAACCTGGCGGCGGGGCTGGCCAAGGTGCGCGACTTCCGCAAGGACTGGCGCAACCTGCTCAGCGGCGGGCTGATGATGATCGGCGCCATGGTCGTGCTGGTGCTGCAGCCCAACTTCTCCATGGTGCTGGCGCTGTTCGGCGTCTCGCTGATCATGGTCTTCCTGGCCGGCGTGCCGCTGTCCTGGTTCTTCGTGGGCGGCGGGCTGGCCGGCGCGGGCGCGGGCTTCGTGCTGATCCGCGAGCCCTACCGGCTGACGCGCATCCTCAACTGGATCGAGAGCCTCTGGAACCCGGGGCTGGCCGACATGCAGCAGGCCCAGTCGCTGATCGCTTTCGGGCGCGGCGGAATCACCGGCGTGGGCGGGGGCAACAGCCTGCAGAAGCTCTTCTACCTGCCCGAGCCCTTCAACGATTTCATCTTCGCCATCTTCGGCGAGGAGTACGGGCTGGTGGGCTGCTTCGTGCTGGTGACCCTCTACGCCATCGTCTTCTCGCGGGGCCTGCACATCGTGCGCCGCTCCCAGGACGACTTCGCCCGCATGCTGGCCGCCGGAATCACGGGCCTGTTCTTCATCCACACGATCATCAACCTCTTCGTCGCCACGGGCCTCTTCCCGGTCACGGGCCAGCCGCTGCCGCTGTTCAGCTACGGCGGCACCTCGATGATCACCATGCTGGCCGCCCTGGGCGTGCTGCTCAACCTGTCCTACCACGCCCGCAACGTGCAGCTGATCGGACAGGGCTCGTGAGCACGCCGCGCGCCATCGAGCGTCTGCGCGACGCCTTCCCCGAACGCTGCACGCCGGACGCGCCGCTGACCGCGCTCTCCACCTGGCGAATCGGCGGACCGGCCGCCCTGCTGTTCACGCCGGAGTCCGAAGCGGAGCTGGCGGCGGGCCTGGCCCTGCTGCGCGCCGAGGACGCCGCCTGGTGGCTGGTGGGCGGCGGGTCCAACCTGCTCTTCCCCGACGAGGGACTGGCGGGCGTGGTGCTGCACCCCGGCCCGGGACTGGCCTGGCTGGAGGTGGATGCGCCGCTGCTGCGCGCCGGGGCCGCCACGTCCGCCGTGGTCCTCTGCCGCCGCGCCGCCCAGGCCGGACTGGCCGGGCTGGAGTTCGCCGGGGGCATCCCGGGCACGGTGGGCGGGATGGTGCGGATGAACGCCGGCGCCCACGGCCAGGAGCTCGCCCAGAGCCTGGTCCGCGTCCGATTGCTGGATCCGGACGGCGCCATCGGCTGGGTGGACGCCGCCGAGCTGCGCCTGGAGTACCGCAGCAGTCCGGGGTTGGGCGCGAGGCTGGTCCTGGCGGCGGAGTTCCGCCTCAGGGCCGACGATCCGGAGGCCATCAAGCTCCGCCTGCGCGAGCTGCTGGAACGGCGCCGGGCCACCCAACCCCTGCAGGAAGCCAGTTGCGGCAGCGTGTTCAAGCGGCCCGCGGGGGACTTTCCCGGCCGGCTGATCGAGGCGGCGGGTCTGAAGGGCGCCCGGGTGGGCGCGGCCGTCGTGTCACAAATCCACGCCAATTTCTTCGTGAATGAGGGCGGAGCCAGCGCCGCCGACATAGTGGCGCTGGTGGAACTGGTCAAGCGCACGGTGCGCGAGCGCTTCGGCGTTGAGCTGGAGGAGGAGTTCCAGCATGTGCGCTAGGCCCGTCAGCCGCGGCCGCCGCTGGCTGCGCATCCTGCTCTACACGCTGCTGCCGCCGCTCTTCGTGGGGCTTAGCGCCGCCGCCGTGATCTGGGTGCGCACGGGCGACACCTTCCGGCTGCGCGAGTGGAAGGTCCTGGGCGCGCGGCTCAGCGACCGCCAGGGCATCGTGGAAACCATGGACGGCGTTCGCGGCAAGCCGCTGGCGCTGGTCGAGTTGGGCGCCCTCCGGCAGCGGCTGGCCGACGACCCGTGGATCACGGCCCTGCGGGTGACCAAGAAATGGCCCGACGCGCTGGTGGTGGTCCTGGCGGAGGACGAGCCGCTGGCCTGGGTGCTGCGCGCGGGCCGGCCCCGCTGCCTGACCGCCACGGGCCGTGTGCTGGACCGGCCCCGGGGCGGAACGCGACTGGACCTGCCCGTGCTGAGCGGCGCCGAGCGCGACCTGAAGGGCGCCGCCGCCCGGCTGCTGGAGATGAAGACGGGCTTCCCCGAGCTCTACGCCCGGGTGGAGCGCCTGGAATGGGGGACCTCGCCCGTGCTGCACCTGCAGGGAGCCCAGCCGCTGGTGCTGGTGCAGGCCACCCTCTGGCGCCACGGCCTGTCCCTGCTGCAAGTGGTGCAGGCCCGCCGCCCCGATCTGCTCGCGCGGCCCGGCGAACTGGACTTGCGCTTCGTCAACCAGGTGGTGTGGAGGGAGCATGCCTGAGCCCGTCGTCGCCGCACTGGACCTCGGATCCTCCAAGGTCGTGGCCCTCATCGCCCAGGTGGACCGCAGCGGCATGCTGTGTGTCACGGGGATCGGCTTCGCGCCCAGCCGCGGCGTGCGCCAGGGCCTGATCGTCGACCTGGACGCCGCTCGCGACACGGTGCTGCAGGTGGTCCGGCACGCCGAGAACATGGCCCGGACCAAGATGCCCGCCGCGGCGGTGGCCATCTCGGGCTCGCACATGAGCTGCATGAACAGCTCGGGCAACATGCCGCTGACCGCCCAGGCGGGGTCCCGCGGCCGCACGGTGACGGAGCAGGAGGTGGAGAGCGTGCTGGCGAACTCCCAGTCCGTCCAGCTGCCCATCGACCGCAGCCTGCTGCACGCCGTGCCCCAGCGCTTCACGACGGACAACGTGAGCTGCCTGGATCCGCTGGGGCGCGAGTGCTGCCGCCTGGGTGTGGAGACACACCTGATCCTGGCCGGCGTCAACCACCGCAACAACCTGCTGCGCTGCCTGCAGCTGGCGGAGGTGGACACCCGGCGGATGGTCTTCAGCCCGCTGGCCGACGCCATGGCCGCGCTGAGCGACGAGGACCTGGACCAGGGCGTGGCCCTGATCAATTTCGGCGCCGGCACCTGCGACGCCCTCTATTTCGCCGACGGCGTGCTGCAGCACTCGTGGGTCTTCCGCTACGCCGGATCCCGTGTCACACGGGACATCGCCACCGTGCTGAAGACCACGCTGCAGGAGGCCGAGGAACTGAAGATCCGCCACGGCCGGGTCAACGCGCGCCGCGAGGGCGACCAGAAGCTCACCGTGCCGCAGGTGCACGGCGAGGGCGCCCAGGTGATCTCCCAGGAAATGCTGGGCAAGGTCATGCAGGCCCGGGTGCGCGAGATCCTGCAGCACGTGGTGAAGGAGGCCCGCCGCATGAACCTGCTGGAGGGCCTGCGCGGGGGTCTGGTCCTGACGGGCGGAGGCGCCGCCATGACCGGACTGGCCGAGTACGCGGAGAGCGTGACGGGCCTGCGCGCCCGGCGCGGCCGCTGCGAGCACTACATCGGCCCCCGCGGCATCCTGGACAATCCCGGCTATCTGACGGGGCTGGGCCTGCTGGCGCTGGAAGCCGCGGCCCTGCCGGAGTTCTCCCACGAGGGCTTTCCGCTGCTGGATCGCCTGCTGGTGCAGGGCTCGGAACTGGAACGCCGGAAGGGAAGACTGGGCGACATGTTCAACATCCTGAGGGGGAGGAGGAACCCATGACCACCGGCCGCGCCGTGCAGAGCGCCCTGGACATTGGCCACGGCACCGTTCGCGTGATCATCGCCGAGCGCGTGGAGGAGGACCGCATCCGCGTCCTGGGGGCCGGCGCCGCCGCCTCCAAGGGCCTGTCCCGCGGAATTCCCACCAACATCAAGCCCATGATCCTGGCCGTGGAGGAGGCGATCGCCGCCGCCGAGGAGGCCGCGGGGATCGAAGTCGACGACATCCACCTGGGCGTCTCCGGCGCCGAGCTGGCCTGCGCCGAGACCGAGTCGCACCTGCTGGTGACGCGCAATCCCCAGGATCCGCGCTCCAGCCTGATCCAGACCACGCACCTGCGCCAGGTCCTGGAGCAGGCCGAGGCCTCGCAGACCGTGCAGATCGAGCGCCAGATCCTCCACTGCCTGCCCCAGGAATTCCTGGTGGACGGCGCCGAGGGCGTGCAGAACCCGGTGGGCCTGCACGGCATGCGTCTGGACTGCCGCACGCACTTCCTCTCCGTGCCCGTCAACACGGTGGAGAACCTCAAGCGCTGCGTCCAGCGCACGGCGGTCAACGTGGGCAGCGTCACGCTCACCAGTCTGGCCAGCTCCTGCTTCCTCAGCCCCGACGAGAAGGAGTTGGGCGTGCTGCTGCTGGACGTGGGCGCCGCCAGCACGGACCTGATCCTCCACGCGGACGGCAAGGTCTGTCACGCCGCCTCCGTGCCCATGGGCGGCGCGGCCATTACCAGCGACATCACGCGCGCCTTCCGCACGCCGGCCTCCGAGGCCGAGCGGATCAAGCGCTCCTACGGTTGCTGTGATCACCGGCTGATCCGCCGCGACGAGCGCTTCGACATCGAGTACGCCGGCGGCGACTCCTCCGAGCGCGCCTCGCGCAGCCAGCTCTGCCAGGTGATCCAGCCCCGGATGGAGGAGATCCTCGAACTGGTGGAGCGCGAGCTGGAGATCTCCAACATGCGCTGGATGCTGGGCGCGGGCGTGGTGATCACCGGCGGCGGCGCGCGATTGGACGGCCTGCTGGACCTGGCGCGCGACCGCTGGTCGCTGCCGGTGCGGCTGGGCTACCCGCGCGGCGTGATGGGCGTGGAGGCGGATCCCTCCATGCTCGAATGGACGCCGGCCATCGGCCTGGCGCAGCACGCGCTGCGCAACGCGCCCATCAGCCACGGGCAAAAATCGAAGATCACGCTCTGGAACTGGGTCAACCGGCTGCGCCGGCACGTGGCCCTCTGACGTATTGGAAGGGGATGTGTGGTGGACCATGAACCCGCCGCGCGTCCGTCAAACACTGGGGACAGGACTTTTTGGGGAGAAAAAGGCCATGTCAGGATTGCTGTTCGAACTGGATGAGCCGAGCACCCAACCGCGGGTGCGCATCGTGGTGGCGGGAGTGGGCGGAGCCGGCGGCAACGCCGTGGACCGCATGATTCGCGCCGGGGTGACGGGTGTGGAGTTCGCGGTGGTCAACACCGACGCCCAGGCCCTGGGGCAAAACGTGGCGGCCGCGCGCGTGCAGATCGGCAAGACGCTGACCCGGGGACTGGGCACGGGGGCCCGGCCGGAGCTGGGACGCGCCGCCGTGGCGGAGGACGCCGACGAGCTGCGGAGCCTCTTCGAGGGCGCGCACCTGGTCTTCGTCACCGCCGGGATGGGTGGCGGCACGGGCACGGGCGCGGCGCCCGAGGTGGCGCGGCTGGCCCGGGAGGCCGGCGCGCTGACGGTGGGCGTGGTCACGCGACCCTTCCACTTCGAGATGCGGCCGCGCATGCGCCGCGCCGAGGAGGGGCTGGAGCTCATGCGCCAGATGGTGGACACGCTGATCGTGGTCTCCAACCAGCGCCTGATGAGTTTCGTGGACCAGCATCTGAGCCTGAAGGACGCCTTCGGCGTGGCCGACGAGGTGCTGGTGAGCGCCGTGCGCGGGATCAGCGACCTGATCACCATACCCGGCCTGATGAACCTGGACTTCGCCGACGTGCGCGAGGTGATGAACGAGCCGGGCGAGGCCCTGATGGGCGTGGGCGTGGCCGAACTGGGCGAGGGCAGCTACGGCGCCCACCAGGCCGCCGAGCAGGCGATCAGCAGCCCGCTGCTGGACGAGTACTCGGTCAAGGGCGCCCGACGCCTCCTGGTGAACATCACGGGCGGCGAGAGCATGTCGCTGATGGACGTCAACGACGCCATGCAGACCATTTCCGAGGCGGTGGGCGAGGACGCGGAGATCTTCCTGGGCGCGGTCACCGATCCCAGTCTGGTGGACCGGATCTGTGTCACGGTGATCGCCACGGGCATCGAGTCCCAGGTCGCGCGGCGGGTGGAGGAGCCCCTGCAGCTGGCTCCGCGCGCCCTGCCCGGCGCCTACAACCCGCTGGATGCGCGGCCGGAGACACGCCCCGCGGTTCGGCCCGAGCCCCTGCGACTGGACGTGCGGCCGGAGCCCACGCGCCCCGAGCCGGCGCGTCCGGAACCGCTGCGGGCGGAGTCCTCGCGCAGCGAGCCCATGGGCCGGAATGGCGGCCCGCTGCTGATCAACTGGGAGCCGGAGCCCGAGCGCGAGCGCGCCGCCGAGCGGCTGCCCGTGCAGGCGCGGCCCGCGGCCTCCTTCCTGGCGGACGACGAGCCGCTGGGCGGCGCGCGCCAGGTCTCGTTCCGTCCCGCGGCCAAGGAGCCCACGGGCGAGAACCTGGAGCTGCCCACCTTCCTGCGCCGCTCCATGGACTAGAATTCCCCAAAGAGTCGAGGCGAAGTGTTCATGGCTTCGTCTCACACGGGAACCGGTCGGCCGCAAGGTCGGCCGGTTCCTCTCTCGCTCGGGCGACCGGGGAAATCTCACCACAGAGACACAGAGACACAGAGAAGAGGTAGAGATGAGGTGGATCGAGATCGGGTTTTTCTCTTTTCCAACCGTGTCTCTGTGCCTCTGTGTCTCTGTGGTGAATGTCCGGTGAGTGTCCATTGAGAGTCTTGCGGATGCCCGCGCGGCTGCCCATGTTGGGTGTCCCACACACAAGTCGGAGACCACGATGAAGCACATCCTGACCTGCACGCTGCTGAGCGCCGCCCTGGCGGCGCCGCTGTTCGCCGCCGAAGAGGCCGCCCCCCTCAAGACCTGGGAGCGCGGCGCCAGCGCGGGCCTGAACCTCACCCAGGCCAGTTTCGACAATTGGGCCCAGGGCGGCGAGGACGCCATGGCCTGGCAGGCCGACCTGGGCGGCACGGCCACGCGCCACCTGAGCACGGCCGACTGGGAGTTCAAGGGCAAGATCAGCTACGGCGAGACCAAACTGGGCGACACGGATTTCCGCAAGAGCACGGACGAGTTCAGCCTGGGCACCACCTACACGTTCAACCGCGAACTCTACGTGCGGCCCTACCTGGGCGCCAACTTCCGCTCCCAGTTGGCGGCGGGCTATGTCTACGACGACGCGGCGGGAACCAAGGCCCAGAACTCGGCGGCCTTTGATCCGGCCTACCTGAGCGAGGCGGCGGGCGTGGGGATCGAACCGCTCAAGGACCTGAAGCTCAAGCTGGGCGCCGCGGCCAAGCAGACGATTTCCAGCGAGGACTATCTGTGGGCGGATGATCCGGAGACGGCCACGGAGGTGGAGACGCTGCGCAGCGAGTTCGGCGCCGAGGCCAAGGCCGACTACGTCCACGCCTTCAACGACAACGTCTCGCTGAAGAGCAGCTTGGTGCTGTTCTCCAACCTGCAGGCCTTCGACGAGATCGACAGCGACTGGGACACCAGCCTGATCTCCAAGCTGACGGGCAACATCCAGATGAGCCTGAACGTGCGCATCCTGCGGGATGCGGATATCAGCCGGGTACGGCAGTGGAAGCAAAATCTGGCGATCGGCTTCGTCTACACACTGTTGTAGACGACACGTCAAGTAGCCTTAGACAAAAGATCAGGTGTACCTTCCCCCTGCAAGGGGGAAGGTTAGGATGGGGGTTCAACGCCCGTCATCCCCCGGCTTGACCGGGGGATCCCATCAAAGGGTGCTGACGTGCCATGTTTTCCACCTTTCTGCTTGCGCCAGAAAGGTGGAGCCAAAGAGGCGCTTTTTCTCAGCGGCCAGAGTCAGGCCACCTCGCGGTGGCCTTCCGCTGGCCGGCGTTTGGACTTCCTGCAATCGTGTAGTTGGTTCCGCTTGAAAGCGTCACCACCTGGTTCTGGTTCAGCCCTGGCGGGCTTCACCTCACTTGCTCCAAGGGTTATTGCTTTTGGGGGGGTGCGAGAGCTATGCGTGCGACAGGCAAGTATAACCCAGTAAATATTGAGTCGATGAAATGATTGATAATATTATCATCGAGAACGCGTTGTTGTTTTCTGTGTGTCAATTGCTCTATTTTATAGGAAAACTCGCTAAGAAAGTTGCAATTAAATTGAATGGAGACTGGACGGAACCAGTAATATGGCTCATAATTAGTGTGTGCAATTTTGCTTTCATGATTTACTATCTACACAATATCTATTCTGATTCTGTAATACTGTTTTACTTATCAATATATAGTTGTGTTGCAATTGTTATATATATTCTGTTCAACGCGAGACGTAAAAGTTGTGTAAAAAACGTGATTGGAGATGCTGTATTGATAGCCATATTATGGCTAGATGTTTTTGTATTAGGATATTTGGCGGCAGGTGTAGATTTGCTGAAATGAGGAATAAATAATATGTATTCTGACAAGCTATTATATATTGCTATATGTTCATTTTTGGTTTCGATGAAATTATTAATAGATGTAATCAGAAACAAAAAAGGTGCAGAAGCTTGGCAGCCTATTGCAATTTTTACGATGGGAATTTTTGCACTACTTATATGGAAGATTATTAAATAGCCAATTGTTAAGTAGGTACGATAACTGGTCGCCTATTTAAGCAATAATTCGTAGTGTAGCACGAAGTTAGTGAGGCAAAGAGAATTCTACTTTGCGGGAGCTCTTCTGGCGCAGCCGTCCCACCTCCAATTCCCCTCTGTGCCTCTGCGTCTCTGTGGTAAGATCCCCCGCCCCCGAGCGAACCGGCCGGGAACAGGCCCGAGAATCAGGGTGAAAAGACTAGGAAGAATCATGGCAAAAATACTATTATAATCGCTGTCATTCAGGAGCGAGCCATGGAAACCCCGGCCATTTACCCCATCACCGACTTGCGCCAGGACGCCACCAATCTGATCGGGCGCGTCTGCGAAACCGGGCAGCCGGTGTACATCACCCAGCGGGGGCGCGCCTCCGCCGTGCTGCTCAGCATGGAGGCCTGGGAGCAGACCCAGCGCGAACTGGAGCTGCTGCGGCTGCTCTCGCGCGGGGAGCAGGAGAGTGCCGCGGGAGTGGGCGCGACCTTGGCGGACGTGCTGGCGGATGGGGACGCGCTGCTGACCGGCAAGGGCTTGTGAGCGTCCGCTTCACGCCTGCGGCCCAGCGGCAGCTGCTGGAGGCGCTGGAGTTCCTGGCCGCCCGGCGGCCTTCGGCGGCACGCGCATTCCTGCAGCGGGTTCGCGCCCGGCTTGAGGTGCTGGAGGACTATTCCCAAGCCGGCCGCCGCGTGCCGGAGTTTCCCGAACTGCCCGTGCGGGAAGTCCTGGTGCCGCCCTACCGCCTGTTCTACCGGGTTCGGGAAAGCGGAGTCTGGCTGGTGGGCGTCTGGCACGACGCCCGCCTGCCCCGCGAACCGGAATGAGGGCCTTGACGGCGTCTCCATGCTCTAAGAACTCTGCGGGATTGCAACAAATGTTCAATGCAGTGCATGATTGCGCAGATGCATCAGCCTTGTTCATGCAATTGCTTTCGGCTCACGCCCCCATCCCGGCCTGACCGGCCGTGCCTTCCCCCGCCCTGCGGGGGAAGGTGTCGGACGCAAGCCGTCCCCTCTCGCCGTGCTGCAGATAGAATCGGACAGGCAAAGCTCCTTCCCCCGCCAAGGCGGGGGAAGGCCGGGATGGGGGCGTGCCCCAGTCAGGAATTCCAATCCAGCAGACGTCAACTGTGCCTCTGTGTCCCTGTGGTGAGTCCCAAGTGGTCTCCAAGACACAGCGATGCAAGGCGAAAAGCTTGTTTCGCCATATCTCGAACCCTACCTTGTGCGGCTTCTGCGCCTCCGTAGCTCAGGTGGATAGAGCGGCGGTTTCCTAAACCGTAGGTCAGAGGTTCGAGTCCTCTCGGGGGCATATTGGAATGCCCCACAAGGGGATCGTTGGGTCGAAGTGCAAGAGGATGCCATGAATCTGGAACCCCGCGACAGCCAAGAGGACATGGAGCACGATGCCTTTCTGACCGGGATCGTGCGCGGTTGGGACTATCTGACGCGCAAGCGCTGGGTGGTGCTGGGTGGCGCGCTGGGCATCCTGGTGGTGGCGGGCGGCATCTTCTTCGTGCTGCGCACTTCGCGGCTCAAGGAGGAGCGCGCCGACGTGCTGCTCAACCGGGCCACGGCCCTGTTGGAGACGCCGCAGCCCGAGGCCGCCCGGCCCCTGCTGGAGAAGGTGCGCGACGAATTCGCCGGCACGCGCGCGGCGGAGGACGCCCACTTTTTCCTGGGCATGAGCGCCGTGGCCGCCGACCAGGTGGCCGAGGCCCGGACGGAACTGACCGCGTTCCTTGACGGTCACGGCCAGGAGGACTTCATGCGCGCGGCGGCCCAGGGCGGCTTGGCCGTCTGCCTGGAGCGCGAGAAGAAGTGGGACGAGGCCGCCAAGGCCTGGACCCAGGCGGCGCTGGTGGACGAGGCGGGCAACTTCAACGCGCCCACCTACCTGCTGAACGCGGCCCTGTGCTGGGAGCAGGCGGGCAAGGTGGACGAGGCCCTGCCCCTGCTGGAGCGCATTCTGGAAAAGTACCCCAAGACCTCGCTCAAGACGAAGGTCGAGGGTCTGCAGGCCCGGCTGAAGCCCGGCGCCTGAGTTTTGCCGCCTAGCGGCCCGACTGCTGCGGGGCCGTTTGTCGGAAGTCTCCCCTGGACCCGGCCGGGACCGCGCCTGCGGTTCGGGCCACTGGGGAGGCGGCGGTCCCGAAGCGACCGCTCTTTCGCCCGCTCGTGCCGGCGAAACCCCCGGGCCTGCTGCGTGTGAGGCTGGTCCGGGATTCCGTCCAAAAGATGGAAGTGGGCCCACGCCCACTTTTTGTTTGGAGGCCGTCATGCTGGCGCAGGATCTGCAAAGCCTGATCGAAAGTCTGGTGCTGGAGCCGGTTTTTCTCGTGGACGTGGAGCTCTCCGGCGACGGCAAGGGCAAGATTCTGCGCGTGGTGGTGGACACCGACGCGGGCGTGACGGTGGACCAGCTCTCCAAGGTCAACCGGGAACTGGGCCGCCGGCTGGACGAGGGCGAACTGATCGCCGGCCGCTACCGGCTGGAAGTCTGCTCCCCTGGGCTGGACCGGGCATTGCGCCATCCGCGGGTGCTGGCAAAGGCCCTGGGCCGCAAGGTCCTGGTGCGCCTGGCCGACGCGGCGCCGGGGGAGACAGCGGAATACACGGGCGTGCTCCGGGCCGCCCATGAGACGGGAATCGAGGTCGAGGTGGAAGGTGCAACCCGCGTTCTGGACTGGAAGCGGGTGCAGGCCGTCCATCATGTGCTTGAGTGGTAAGCAAGGAGTGCTTTCCGATGATGAAGGAAGCGCGGAAGAACGACGCCGGCAGCATCGTGGACGCGGTGATTCAGCTCCTCGAGAGCAAGAACATCGACCGCCAGGACTTTCAGGAGGTCATCCAGGAGGCCTTCATTTCGGTGCTGAAAAAGCGCTTCGACTCGGAGGAGAATTTCTCCGTCACCTTCAACATGGACAAGGGTGACATCGAAATCTACCGCGAGTGGCAGGTGGTGGAGGACGGTGGCGTGGAGAACGAGCACCTGCAGATGGAGCTCACCCAGGCCCTGACCCACGACCCCGAGATCGAGCCGGGCGATGACTTCGTCGAGATCATCGACTACCGCAAGTTCGGCCGCCGGGCGATCCTGAACCTCAAGCAGGCGCTGATGCACAAGATCCGCGAAATCGAGAAGAACGCGGTCTACGAGGAATACAAGGATCGCGTGGGCGAGATCATCCACGCCGACGTCCACCAGGTGGACCGCAACCGCGGCGTGATTCTCAACATCGACCGGGTGGAATTCCGCATGCCCTCCTCGGAGCAGGTCAAGTCCGAGAAGTACCACCGCGGCCTGCCTCTGCGCGTGCTGATCAAGGACGTGCGCCGGGAGAACAACCGCGACCCGGAGATCATCGTCAGCCGCAGCGACCCCAATTTCGTGCGCCGCCTCTTCGAGGTGGAAGTGCCCGAGATCGCCGACGGCATCATCCACATCCGCAAGATCGCCCGCGTCCCCGGCCGCCGCACCAAGATCGCCGTGGAATCCACCGACAGCCGCATCGATCCGGTGGGCTCCTGTGTGGGCATGAAGGGCGTGCGCATCCAGGCCATCGTCAAGGAGCTGATCAACGAGAAGATCGACATCATCGACTTCGCCAGTGATCCCGCCACCTTCATCAAGAAGGCCATGAGCCCCAACAAGCCCTTGCAGGTGCGCCTGCTGGGCGCTGGCCGGGCCCTGGTGGTGCTCAGCGACGAGGAATACGAGAAGATGGTCGAGCGCCAGATGAAGCGCCTGGATGGTCAGCCCAGCCATGACTTCAAGTTCAATCCGATGGACGACATGGTCTTCCGCCTGGCCTGCGAGATCTCGGGCTACGAGCTGGAGCTGATCAACGAGACCCAGCACTTGGCCATGCAGCTGCACGAGCAGGAGATCGAGGAAGACCTGAAGATCAACGAGGTGGTGGGCATCGCCGACGAGGTGGCCGGCAAGATGATCGACGCCGGCATCTACCTGGCGGAGCGCCTGCTGGACGAGCCGCTGGCCTCGCTGATCGAGCGCACGGGCCTCTCCGAGGAGGTGGTGCGCCAGGCGCGCCGCAGCGTCTCCACCTACTTCCAGGACTTCAAAATCATGGACGTGGTGGATCTGCCCAAGGCCTACAAGGACGTGCTGGTCCGCGCAGGCTACAGCTTCGTCGAGGATTTCCTCACCGACTCCTCCGCCCAGGCCATGGAGCGCACGGGCCTGGAGCGCGAGGACCTCGAGGCGATCATGCACGTGCTGGGCGACTTCGACAACCAGGGCCTGGACTAGGCCCGTGGAACCGTGCCGGCTGGAGCCGTCCGGGCAGGGTCTGCTCGGACTGGCGCGCCGGGCGGGCGCGCTGATCCTGGGAATGGATCAGATGCGCGAGAAGGTGCGGCGGGGGACCCCGCTGCTGATCCTGGCGGATCCGACGCTGTCGGCGCGGACCCTGCGGGAACTGGAAGACTGGCAGGAGGCGGACGGCCGCACGCGGGTCGTCGCCCTGGCGGAAATGGCGGCTCTGAACGAGCTGCTGGGTACGAGAGGAGTGCGGGCTGTGGCGCTGGCCGACGGTGGATTCCGCCGCGGGCTGGAAGAACGCTTGAGCCCACTCAATACGGGAGAACAGGGTGGCTGCCAAGAAGCATAAGCTGATTCACCTGGCGAAAGAGCTGCAATTGACGGTGTCGCACGTGAGCGACTACCTCGTCAAGGAGGGCTTTGAGGCGCCGGCCAGCCCCAATGCCATTCTCAGCGAGGAGATGTTCACCTCTCTCCTGTCGAAGTACGCGCCGCAGCGCTACAAGGAATACCTGGCCGAGCAGGCTCCGCGCAAGCCCGAGCCGGGCGGCGACCGGGCGGAGTTCCGCCGGGAGGCGATGGAGGACCTGATGCGGGCCTCCGAGCCGGAGGCCGTGGAGTCCGGCGAATCGGACAAGGTGCGCTCCGACACCGTGGAGCGGCTGCGCTCGCTGAAGGTGATCGAGCCCGCGCCCAGCGCGCCGGAAGAGGCCCCCGCGCCCGTCGCGGCGCCCGTGGAGGTTCCGGAGGCGCCGGCCGCGCCGACTCCCGCGGCGATCGAGCCCGCGCCCGCGCCGGCTCCGGCTCCGCCGGAAGAGCCCGCCCCGGCGCCCACCCCCACGCCCGAACCCGTGGCCTCCAACGAGCCCGCGGCGGCTGCGCCCGCGCCCGCGGTCGCGCCGGAGGAAGCGCTGATTCCCGAGACGGCGGCTCCCGAGCCGCTCGTCGCTGCGCCCGCCGAGCCCGCCGCCGGCGAGGCCGTGCCGGCCCCGGCCGCCGAGGCGGCCCCGCTGGAGGGTGCCGAGCTGCCCGCCGACGCCGCGCTGGCTGAACGACTGACCACCACCGGCGCGGGCCGCCGCATCGTGGAGCACGAGGATTCCGGGGGCGAGAAGATCGGCCTGCCCGTCTTCCGGCCCGGCCGCGTGCTGGGCATGCACGTGGACAACGAGCCGGCGCGCAAGCGCACGGCCAAGCCCACCAAGACCGAGACCGCGGCCGCGGCCCGTCCCGCCGCCGGCGCCGGCGCCGGTCCCGCTGCCGGATCCGCGCCGGGTGCGCCCCGCGCGGCCGGCGAGGCCCAGCCGGGCTTCCGCGAGCGCGATCCCTCCAAGGCCGCCGCGGCCACGCCGGGCGCGGACGCGCGCAAACGCAGCGGCAAGAAGACCAAGACCGAAGAGCTGCGGCTGCAGAAGCTGGAGAAGGCCAAGAACGAGCCCACGGATCTGGCCGGCGGTCGCAAGCGCAAGAAGAGCAAGAAGGTCAAGATCAGCGAAGACGAGATTCGCGCCGCGGTGAAGGAAACCACCAAGGCCATGGAGGGCGGCAAGAAGCGCCGCAAGCATCGCAAGGTGCGCGGGGTGGGCGAGCTCAACGAGGAGACCAACGTCCTGCGCGTGACGGAGTTCATCACCACCAACGAGCTCTCCGAGCTGCTCGAGGTGCCGGTGAGCGACCTGATCAAGAAGGCCTTCATGATGGGGACCATGGTCACCATCAACCAGCGGCTGGAGCGCGCGCTGATCGAGATCCTCTGCGGTGACTACGACTTCGACGTGGAGTTCCTCTCCGAATTCGAGGAGGAGGAGGAGGACGCCATCGAGGAAGAGGACGAGGGCGTGCCGATTCCCCGCCATCCGGTGGTGACCGTGATGGGCCACGTGGACCACGGCAAGACCTCGGTGCTGGACTACATCCGCAAGGCCAACGTGGTGGCCGGCGAGGCGGGCGGCATCACCCAGCACATCGGCGCCTACGAGGTGAACTGGAAGGGCCAGCTCATCACCTTCCTGGACACGCCGGGCCATCATTCCTTCACGGCCATGCGCGCCCGCGGCGCCCAGGTGACGGACATCGTGGTGCTGGTGGTGGCGGCGGACGACCGCGTGCAGGAGCAGACCCGGGAAGCCATCGACCACGCTCTGGCGGCCAAGGTGCCGATCATCGTGGCCGTCAACAAGATCGACAAGCCCAACGCCGACGTGCAGAAGATCCGCAAGGAATTGGCGCTCTACAACATCCTGGTGGAGGATTGGGGCGGCCAGTACCAGTGCGTGGACATCAGCGCCAAGCAGGGCACGGGCATGGACCGCCTGCTGGACGAGATCCTGACCCGCGCCGAGGTGCTGGAGCTGGTGGCCGTGGCGGAAGGTCCGGCCAAGGCCGTGGTGATCGACTCCAAGCTCGACAAGGGCCGGGGCGCCATCGCCACCGTGCTGGTGGAGCGCGGCACCCTGAACAAGGGCGACATCGTGGTGGCGGGCACGGCCTCGGGCCGCGTGCGCCTGATGCTGGACGAGCGCGGCAACGCGCGCGACACGGCCCCGCCGGCGTCGCCCGTGCAGATCCTGGGCCTGGACAGCGTGCCCCAGGCCGGCGACAGCCTGCTGGTCTATAGTTCGGAGCGCGACGCCCGCGCTGTGGCGCTGAAGCGGCAGCAGATCCAGCGCGAGCAGAGCCAGCAGCGCATCAGCTCGTTCACGCTCTCCAGCCTCTCCCAGCAGATCGCGCGCGGCGAGGTGCGGGACCTGCCCGTCATCATCAAGGGCGACGTGGACGGCTCCATCGGGGCCATCGCCGACGAATTGATGAAGATGCAGAACCAGGAAGTCCGCGTGAACGTGATCAGCCGCAGCGTGGGCAACATCACCGAGAGCGACGTGCTGCTGGCCAAGGCCTCCGGCGCGATCATCATCGGCTTCCACGTCTCGCCCACGCCCAACGCGCGGGAACTGGCCCAGCGCGAGCGCGTGGACGTGCGGCTCTACAAGGTCATCTACGAGGTGGTGGAGGAGATCCACGCCGCGCTGGAGGGCATGCTGGCCCCCGACGTGGAGGAGGAGATCCTGGGCACGGCCGAGGTGCGGCAGGTCTTCCGCATCGTCAAGAAGGCCATCGCCGGTTGCATGGTGGTTTCGGGCAAGATCGAGCGCGGGGCCAAGGCCCGGCTGGTGCGCGACAACACCGTGGTCCACGAGGGCGACATGTCCAGCCTCAAGCGCTTCAAGGACGACGTCCGCGAAGTGGCCACGGGCTTCGAGTGCGGCATCCAGCTGGCCGGGTTCAACGACCTGCGCGAGGGCGACCTGATCCAGGTCTTCTCACTGCGCGAGGTGGTGCGGCGCCTGGACATGGCGGAAGAAACGCCCAAGGGACGCTGATCCATGGCCAGTGAGAAGCGCCAACAGCGGGTGGCCGAGCAGATCCGCAAGGAGCTGGGGACCATCCTGCAACGCGAGCACAGCGAACTGGCCAGCCAGGTCACCGTGGGCGAGGTGCGCCTCTCGCCGGATCTCTCCCACGCCAACGTCTTCGTCAGCCTGATGGGCGACGAGGCGCGGCGCGAGGTCCTGCTCAAGGAGCTGATGCACCGCAACAAGGAGATCCGCCGCTCGCTGGCCGGCCGCATGCGCCTGCGGGCCGTGCCGCTGGTGCGCTTCCTGCTGGATCTCTCGCTGGACCGCGCCGAGCGGCTGGAGTCGCTGCTGGAGCAGATCCAGGCCGAGCGCGCTCCCGATCCGGCCGCGGACGACGCGGCTCCGGACGGCACGGCGAGCGCGGCCCTGCCGGCGGCGGAGGCTCCGCCGGGTACGTGATGGACTCCGGGCAGAACAGCGGTCCGGCGCTGCTGGACCGCCAGGCGACACCCACGCCGGGGATCCTGGCCGCCGGCTGCATTCTTCTGCTGGACAAACCGGTGGGCCCCACTTCCTTCGCCATGGTCGCCATGCTGCGCCGCCTGAGCGGCATCCGCCGCATCGGCCACGCCGGCACCCTGGATCCCTTCGCCAGCGGCCTGCTGATCCTGCTCACCGCCGCGGCCACGCGCTGGCAGGACACGGTGATGGGCGCCGACAAGCGCTACTGGATGCGCCTGCGGCTGGGGGCCGAGAGCGACAGCCACGACCGGACGGGCAAACTGCACGACGGTCCCGGCGGCCCGCTGCCGAGCCTGGCGGAGATCGAGGCCGCGCTGCCGGAGTTCCGCGGCGAACTGGAGCAGATTCCCCCCATGCACTCGGCCGTCTCCATCGACGGTAAGCGGCTCTACCGGCTGGCCCACAAGGGCCTGGTGGTGGAGCGTCCCCCGCGCCACGTGGTGGCCCACGAGCTGACCCTGCTGGGCTGGGATCCACCGTTCCTGGAACTGGACCTGCACTGCGGCAAGGGCTTCTACGTGCGCAGCCTGGCCCGCGACCTGGGCCGGCGGCTGGGCTGCGGCGCCCTGGTGGAGGAGCTGCGGCGCACGCGCATCGGCGGCTACGAAGTCGCCCGCGCCTGGAGCGTGGAGGAGCTGGAGGAGCGGCTGAAGCACTTCCGCAAGCGGCCCGGGGAGGACCTCCATGCGGGTTGAGCGCGGTCTGCTGCACGAGCTGCACGCCGAGCCGGAGAGCGTGCTCACGCTGGGCTCCTTCGACGGCCTGCACCTGGCGCACCAGGCGCTGATCCGCCGGGTGGTGGAGCGCGCCGCGGCGGAAGGCCTGCAAGCCAGCCTGCTGACCTTCGAGCCGCATCCGCGCGAAGTCCTGACCCACGGCCGACTGCCCGTGGCCCGGCTGCTGAACCCGGCGCACAAGCTCGAACTGCTGGAGCAATTGGGTCTGGAGCGCGTGATCCTGCTGCGCTTCACGTCGGAGCTGGCCGGCTGGGACGCCGGGCGCTTTTTGCGCGAAGGCCTGCTGGAGCGGGTGGGCATGCGCGCCTTGGTGGTGGGGCACAACCACGCCTTCGGCCACGACCGGGGCGGCAATCGCCTGACCCTGGGCCTTGCGGCGCGCGAGTTGGGCTTCGGCCTGGAAGTGGTGGAGCCCGTCTTGGTGGACGACGAGCCCGTCAGTTCCACCCGGGTGCGGCGGGCGCTGCTGGAGGGCCAGCCCGAACTGGCCGCGCGCCTGCTGGGGCGCCCCTTCCGGATCTGCGGGCGGGTGGTGGGCGGCGAGGGCCGCGGCCGGTTGCTGGGGATCCCCACGGCCAACCTGGAGCCGGAGGAGGGCATGCTGCAGCCGGCGGAGGGCGTGTACGCGGTGCGCGTGGAGCTGGCGGACGGCCGCGTCCGGGGCGGCATGATGAACTTGGGAGCGCGTCCCACCTTCGACGAGAGCGGGCGGCGGCCCGAAATCCATCTGTTTGACCTGGCGGAAAGCCTCTATGGTCAGGCCCTTAGGGTTGATCTGCTGACCTTTGTTCGCGATACTATGCGGTTCAATTCCGGGGAGCAGCTGGCGACGCAGCTGCAGGAAGACCGCACACGCATTCAGGAATGGCTGGTGGCCCGCGGGCTCGCCGGCTGACCTGGACGACAAGGAGACGATGATGGAAAAGAACCGCGTCAAGGAACTGGCCGCCAAGTTCGGCAAGAACGAGCAGGACACGGGCGCCGCGGGCGTGCAGGTGGCCCTGCTCACCGAGCGGATCAAGGAACTGACCGAGCACGTCAAGGCCCACCCCAAGGATCACCACACCCGTCGCGGTCTGCTGATGCTGGTGGGCAAGCGTCGCCGCCTCCAGCTCTATCTGGAGCGCGTGGACCTGGCCGGCTACCGCAGCCTGATCCAGGAACTCGGACTGCGCCGCTAGTTGGCGCAGGCATTGGAATCGACGAGCGACGGCCGCTCCCCGGAGGGGGCGGCCGTGTTTATGAGGCACGAAAGGTCCGCCTAAGGTGGCGGACCGGAACCGGACGGCCGTGCGTCCAGGATCAGGCACAGCGGAGGGCAGGTCGGTGCGGGCCTTTCCTCCGGTGTGCCTCCTTCCGGATCGCGACCGTTCGAATCGGGGCGACGCCCCGAAACCAAGGAGAGACCCATGATGATCGAACGGTCCCTGGACCTGGATGGACGGACCCTGACGCTGCAAATGGGCAAGGTGGCCCGGCAGGCGCAGGGCTCGGTGTGGATCCGCTGGGAGGACACGGTGGTGCTGGCCGCCACCTGCGCCGAGACCAAGCCGCGCCTGGGGCAGGACTTCTTCCCCCTGCAAGTGGAATACCGCGAGAAGCTCTACGCGGCCGGCCGCTTTCCCGGCGGCTTCTTCAAGCGCGAGGCGCGACCCGCGGAGAGTGAGATCCTCAACGCCCGGATGATCGACCGCCCCCTGCGGCCCCTCTTCGAAGAAGGCTTCTCGAACGAGACGCAGATCATCTGCAACGTGTTCAGCTACGACCGCAGCTGCGACCCGGGCCCCCTGGCCTGCTGCGCCGCCAGCCTGGCGCTCTGCGCCAGCCCCATCCCGTTCAAGCGCCTGGTGGCTTCGGTGATGGTCGGCCGGGTGAACGGCGAGCCGGTGGTGAACCCCAGCCTCGAGCAGATCGAGCTGAGCGATGTGGTGATGGTGGTGGCCGCCACCAAGGAATCCATCACCATGGTGGAAGGCGAGGCCGGCGAGATCAGCGAGCAGGAGATGCTGGACCTGATCCGCTTCGCCCACGAGCGCATCCTGCGGATCATCGCCCTCCAGCAGGAGATGCTGGACGCCCTGGGCACCGTGGAGAAGTGGGCCGTGAGCGTGCCCGCCGTCAACGAGACCCTGAAGGCCGAGCTGGAGGCCACGTCCCTGGCCGAGATGACGCGCCTCTGCGCCATCGCCGACAAGACCGAACGCAACGCGGCCTACGACGCGCTGAAGGCCGCGCTGCTGGCGCCTTTCCAGCAGGCCGCCGAGGGCGGGGGCGAGGCCGAGAAGGCCGCCCTGGCCGAGGCCACGGGCCTGGTGGGCGGCGTGCTGCACGACCAGATGGGCGTGGTGATGCGCCAGGCGATCGTCGAGCAGGGCCGCCGGCTGGACGGCCGCGGCACCACGGAGATCCGCCCGATCACCTGCGAAGTGGACGTGCTGCCCCGCACGCACGGCAGCGCGCTGTTCACCCGCGGCCAGACCCAGTCCTTGGGCGCCATCACCCTGGGCACGGGCCAGGACGCCCAGCGCATGGACGGCATCTGGGGCGAGAAGAGCCGCAATTTCATGCTGCACTACAATTTCCCGCCCTTTAGCGTGGGCGAGGTGCGCCGCATCGGCTCCACGGGCCGGCGCGAGATCGGCCACGGCAACCTGGCCGAGCGCGCCCTGAAGGGCCAGGTGCTGCGGGAGAACTTCCCCTACACCATCCGCATCGTCAGCGAGATCCTGGAATCCAACGGCTCCAGCTCCATGGCCAGCGTCTGCTCCGGCACCATGGCCATGATGGCCGCCGGCGTGCCCATGAAGAAGCCCGTCGCGGGCATCGCCATGGGCCTGGTGCTGGAGAACGGCAAGGTGGCCGTGCTCTCCGACATCCTGGGCGACGAGGACCACCTGGGCGACATGGACTTCAAGGTCTGCGGCACGCGCGACGGCGTGACGGCATTCCAGATGGACATCAAGATCGACGGGCTCTCCTTCGAGATCATGGAGCGCGCGCTGCTGCAGGCCAAGGAAGGCCGCCTGCACATTCTGGGCAAGATGGCCGAGTGCATCGAGACCAGCCGCGAGGAGCTCTCGCCCTTCGCGCCGCGCCTGGAGGCCGTGATGGTGCCGGTGGACAAAATCGGCATGATCATCGGGCCTGGCGGCAAGATGGTCCGCGAGATCCAGGAGTCCACCAAGACCAAGATCGACATCGCCGACGATGGCACGATCACCATCGCCAGCGAGAATGGCGACAACCTGAAGCGGGCCGTGAACTGGATCCGCGACATGGTGGCCGAGGCCGAGGTGGGCAAGGTTTACAACGGCAAGATCGTCTCCATCGTGGAGTTCGGCGCTTTCGTCGAGATCATGCCCGGCAAGGAAGGCCTGCTGCACATCAGCGAGATCGACTGGGCCCGCACGGAGCGCGTCGAGGACGTGCTGAAGGTGGGCGACAAGATCGACGTGCTGCTGCAGAGCGCCGAGAACAACAAGATGAGCCTGTCGCGCCGGGCCCTGCTGCCCAAGCCCGAAGGCTACGTGGAGCGTCCGCGCGCGCCGCGTCCGGAAGGCGACCGGGGCCGGGGCGGCTTCGGCGGTGGCGACCGGGGCGGCCGGGGCGGCGGCGACCGGGGTGGTCGCGGCGGCAGTGGCGGTGGCGGCGGACGGCGCTTCTAGTTCCACTCAATGATGAGACAAGCTGAATGACAAAGAATCAGCCGGTGTATCACGCCGGCTGATTCCGTTATCCGGGGCAGCATGCAACAACACCTGACGCGCAGCGTCCTCTCCAACGAGCTGGTGGTGCTCAGCGAGCTGATGCCCGCCTCGCCGGCCTGCAGCCTGGGGCTCTGGCTGCGCCGCGGCAGCGCGGGCGAGGCCGGCCTGCCCGGCGGCATCACGCACGTGCTGGAACACATGGTCTTCAAGGGCACGCGCCGGCGCAGCGCGCGGGAGATCAGCATGGCCGTGGAGGGCCGCGGCGGCCAGCTCAACGCCTCCACGGGCCGCAGCAACACGTCCTTCTACTGCGGCGCGCTCAACGAGGACTGGGAGCTCTGCCTGGACCTGCTGGCGGACATGCTGCTGGAGTCGGTCTTCGATCCGCGCGAGTTGGAGAAGGAGCAGGGCGTCATCCTGGACGAGATCCGCCAGGTGGAGGAGAGTCCGGACGAGCTGCTCTACGACCTGGCCTTTCGCGACATGTATCCGGACAGCGCCTGGGGCCTGCCCGTGCAGGGCACGGAGGCCGAGGTGCAGTCCGTGGACCGCGCGGCGCTCCAGGCTTTCGCCGACGAGTGCCGGCGGGGCGGCGAACTGGTGCTGGCATTTGCCGGCGACCTGGACCACGACGTGCTCCACACGCGCTGCGAGCGGCTGTTCGGCGGCCTGCCCCCCGGCCGCCTGCTGGTGCCCGAGGCGCCGCTGGTCCCGCCCGGGCAGCGCGAGCACCGCTCGGGCTTCGGGCGCCAGGCCCACGTGCAGCTGGGACGGACGGGCCCGGACGCGGGGCATCCGCACACGCCCGCGCTGAGCCTTTTGACGTTGCTGCTGGGGGACGGGATGAGCAGCCGGCTCTTCCAGCGGATGCGCGAGGAGCTGGGTTTGTGTTACACGGTCTACTCCTGGCAGGAGGGCCTGGGCCGCGGCGCGGCCTTCGGGGCCTACTTCGCCTGCGAAGCCGCCCGGGTGGCCGAGGTGCAGTCCGTCTGCCAGGCGGAGATCGGGCGTCTGCGCGCCGAGGGCGTGGACGCCGCGGAGCTGGAGCACGCCCTGCGCCAGATGCGCGGCGGCTGGCTGATCGCCCAGGAACAGAGCATGAACCGGATGGTGCAGCTGGCCAAGGGCGAGTTGCGGCACGGGCGGCTGGTGCCGCTGGACGAGCGGCTGGCGCGCCTGGAAGCCCAGACCGTGGCCAGCCTGGCGGAGGCCGCCCACGAGTGGCTGGATCCGGAGGCCTTCCAGATCAGCCGCCTGCTGCCTGAAGGCGAGGAGGAGGAGGAATGATCCGCGTCCTGGTGGAATGCCTGCCCCACGCCGAGGGCCTGCCCCTGCCGGCCTACCAGACGGCGGGCAGCGCGGCCCTCGACTTGCACGCAGCGCTGGTGGAGGACCTGCTGCTGCCGCCCGGCGCCACGCGCCTGCTGCCCACGGGCCTCAAGGTGGCCGTGCCCGCGGGTTTCGAGCTGCAGATCCGCCCGCGCTCGGGTCTGGCCCTCAAGCACCGGCTGGCCGTGCTCAACAGCCCGGGCACCATCGACAGCGACTACCGCGGCGAGGTGCAGGTGATCCTGAGCAACTTCGGCGCCGAGCCCTTCACCGTCACGCGCGGGATGCGGATCTGCCAGGCCGTGCTGGCCCGCGTGGAGCGCCTGGAGTGGGAGCCCGTCGAGCGCGTGCCCGACACGGAGCGTGGCGCCGGCGGATTCGGGCACACGGGTGTCTGAGAGATGGTCGATCCACAGATTACACAGATTTCACAGATAAGAATGAAGCCAATTGGCTGGCGTAACCTGGAACGTGATTGCGTAGCAGACTAAGCCGCTTCATTGCATAGATTCGCTTGCCCTTGCTCCCGGGGCGCCTGCGGGTGCCGGAGGATCCGCTAAGAGAGTTTGAGCTCTCTTTCAGTCAAATCACATTGGTGTTCAAACACATTCGCGATTGACTTTCCTTCGTCTTCCTGATTTTCGATCTGTGTAAACGGTGTAATCTGTGGATGAGATTGCCCGGAGGCCCGGTGGAAGCTTGGCGGCCCATTCCCGTCCTGACCTGGCACAAGGTGAGTCCCCGCTGGGAGCCGGGCATCACCGTGGTCTCGCCGGCACGCTTTCGCTTGCAGGTGGAAGCGCTGAAGGATGCGGGCGCCCACAGCGTGAGCCTGGCCGAGTACATCCGGCGGGACGGCCTGCAGGAGCCGGGCGAGGGACTCTGCCTGCTCTGCTTCGACGACGCCTACGAGTGCGTGGCGGACGAGGCCTTTCCCGTGCTGCGGCGGGCCGGCCTTACGGCCGCGCTCTTTCCCGTGCTGGGCTACCTGGGGGAGTGGAACCGCTGGGATCGCGGGCTGCTGGGCCGGCGCTTCCGGCATCTGGACGAAGGCGGGATCCGGCGCCTGCTGGAGGCCGGCTGGTCCGTGGGTTTGCACGGTTACAGCCACCGCGCGCTGACCGGCTGTTCGCTGTCGATCCTCGAGCGCGAACTGGTGGACGCCCGCTCGGAGCTGGAACTGACCTTCGGGCAGACCGTGCACGCCATTGCCTGGCCTTTCGGCCGCTGCGACCGGCGGGCCGTGCGCGTGGCCGAAGCCGCGGGCCTGCGGGCGGGCTTCGGCCAGGCGCCTCCCTTTCCCAACCAGGCCTTCCACCGATTGTGCCGGCCCCGGCTGGCCGTCTACCCGCTGCACGGCGCGGCGCAGCTGCGGGCCATGTGGCAGGGCGCGGGTCCGGACGCCCTGCAGCGGCTGGCGGGCTGGGGCGCGCGGCTCTCCGCGCTGATCGGCGGGCGCCTGCCCTGAACCCGGGCCGCCCGGCTTGATTGAACGGCTCGGCTTGGCTACTTTCATGGCCTGCCACAAGGCACAGGCGCCCAGGAACCTGATGGAGGGACCCATGGAAGCCGAGTCGTCCGGAGGCAAGCTCTATTACAGCATTGGCGAGGTCTGCGAACGGACCGGCTTGGAGGCGCACGTGCTGCGCTTCTGGGAATCGGAGTTCCCCGAGTTGGCGCCCAAGAAAAGCGTCGGCGGCACGCGACGGTATCAGGTCCAGGATCTGGAGCTGATCCGGCGCATCCAGCACCTCGTGCACGAAGAGAAGTACACCCTGGAGGGGGCCCGCCGGCAACTGCGGCAGACCGCCGGGCCGCGGGAACGCCTGCGGACGGAACTCCAGGAAGTGCTTCGGCTGTTGACAAGAACCATCGGGGCGTAGCGCAGTCTGGTAGCGTACTTGACTGGGGGTCAAGGGGTCGCTGGTTCAAATCCAGTCGCCCCGATTGGACGGGAAGGCCGGCGCAAGCCGGCCTTTTTCGTTACGCCGAGTCGCATTGCTACCGAGGCGAAGTCACTTCCCTTCCCTCACGCCCCCGGCCCACGCAAGCGTGGGCATGGGGAAGGCGCCGTGCAGCGGCGGAGGATGGGGGCACGCAGAGATCTTCCCACGCCCCCGGCGCCCTGTTTCGTCATCTCCCGGCGTGGCCGGCAGACCCCGACGAACGCGCTGTCATCCCAGCGGAAGCTGGGATCCTGTGGGCTGGCCCCGGTCGGCACATTCGCAACACGGCAGCCGAGAATGGCCCGGCCAGGCGCCGCCAGGCGATGGCTTAACGGTGTCTGGCACCGTGCCTGACACTGCCTGGGCGATTCGTCCAGTACCCTTTGCATCATCCCCGGCACAGCGCGATTCTTCCGCCGCTTGCCGACCCCCGAAACCATCGAGCATCAAAGGGTTTCTCAATCGGTGTCTGGCACCGTGCCTGACACCGCCTATGTCTGCTGAGCGCTGTCATCCCAGCGGAAGCTGGGATCCTGTGGGCTGTCCCCGGCCGGCACCTTCGCGACATGGCAGTCGCGAACGGCCCGGCCAGGCGCCGCCAGGTGCCTGCGCACCGTGTTCACGTAACACCCGACTTCCTCTGCAATGCGCCGGAGACTCCAGCCCTGCTTCCTCAACACCTTGATCTCCATGAATACCTAGTCTGTGATCATCGGGGCTCCTTGAAAGCCCCAAGAGTCTCAATCCGGTGTGTCAGTTTTCAATCGGCAGGGTGTGTCTAGTGGACCGATTCCCGTGATCCGATAGATGCTGTTTGCGCTGGGACATGAGCCGAAGCGGCTTTTCAAAGGAGCGCAAACCCTTCGGGAAGCGTCCCCGTCGCCCATTGCGGCGTTGCATCCCCTTGCCGTAGCCCCACTACGCCTGCGGGTCTGCGCCTTGCACTGGACGACGCGGACGCTTCATCATCCATCATCTCACGAGAATCGGCCCACTAGTTTGGATCAGCAGCGACACGGCGTTGTCCCCCTGCCGGAAGCTGATCACTCTCCGCACTTCTTCCGACAGGAGGATCAACAATAGAGCATCCGAGGAAAAGGAGAAATCTTTGCCTTCCAAGAGGATCATGAGACGTCTGCGTGTCTGACAGGGAAATGGCATACAACTTGCGCGACGCGGGGCATCAAACGGTCGGTCACTCCTTTTCCGAAAAGAAAAGCCAACCGCACGCGAGCAGGGAAACCTGTTCGTGGTGTTCTGTTGCGACATGGCACGCACGTCGTGGGGGAGTGGCCTTGGATGGATGCTTGTTCATGGATGGCTGTCCGCACGAGATCGAACACTTCCCGACGGAATTCGCACAAGCCCGTTGTATATGGTGATGACCGCGAATTCCCGACAGGATCGTCCTCTTGATAGAAAACATGAACGATACATAACTCAAATCCGAATATTTTCTGTTTATGTCGTGGATTTGCCGTTTTCATTGAAGTCAGCTAGAAAAAAGTTTGTGTCGCGTCAACCCAGGCGCAGCCTGGAGCCGCAATAAAAGAGAAGGAGGACACCTTGAACAAGTTTCGTCAATGGGTACTTTGGCTTGCCGTCCTGCTTGCCGTCGGATCGGCGCAGGCAGCTCATGTGCTGTGTGTGAATGTACACGGCTATTATTACGACGGCGATGGTGCCAACCTCAATGCCACCCTCCTCAATGCCGGAGCCACCACCACCTTCGTCGATCTCGACTGGAACGGTGAAGTGGCCGGCGTCCTTGCTCAGGAGAGCTTCGACCAGATTTGGGTTTTCGACCTCTCGTACTTAGGTGACGACTACCCGCTTGACTGGGCCGCCATCGCCGACTGGTACAACAACCGTCCAGACGCCGAAATCATCTGTGACGGACGCATCATATCGTCCTACTGGTACGGACGCTGGACCGGCGAGGGGCAGAACCTGACCGAGAACTACCTCCACAACTTGGAGATTCGTGGCGGTGGTCTGTTGTTGGGCACGGACCATTACGATTATCATTCGGGCATCAACGCGATCAACGCCCAAATCGGGCTCAACCCCTTCTTCGGGGGTTTCAGCTTGTACTCGATTCCCGTCGACACGAACAATCCGCTGATGAATACACCCAACAACCTGGGCACAACCCTCTTCGACGATTCGACCCCGGGTCAAACACCCTACGGGCTGCAGCCAAGTGGCCAAATCCTCTACACGGTGGCGTGGCACTCCGGCAACCCCGATACACCGGGCATCTCGAGCACCATCGAGGGCGGGATCGGCTTCCACACGGAGATCGTTTCGCCCCTGGATGGCGCGGTCTTCCAGCAAGGCGATCTCCTCACTCTCGAGGCTGCGGTCACCGGCGGCAATGCGCCGTACACCTTTGCCTGGTCCTACGGCAACGGCACGCCTCTGGGAACGGGCCAGACGCTGCAGATCGCAGCCAGTGATCTTCCGACCGGTCTGGTGACGATCACCGTTCTGGCAACGGATGATATGGGTCGCGTTGACAACGACTCCGTGACCATCGAGATTGCCAGCACCGTTGGTGCGGAAGATCGTCCCGGTCGTTTCGCGCTGGAGCCGGCCTACCCGAACCCCTTCAACCCCAGCACCACGCTGGCCTACACCCTGTCCGCCACCGGCCCCGCGACCTTACGCGTCTTCGACCTGGCAGGTCAGGAAGTCGCGCAGCTAGTCAGTGGCCTTCAGGAGGCGGGGCGGCACGAAGTGCGCTTCGATGCGGGCGCGCTGCCCAGCGGTGTGTATCTGGCGCGCTTAGTGAGCGAAGAAGGTGTGGCGACGAGCAAGCTCGTGTTGGTCAAGTAAACGCTCGCCAAGAAGCGTTTTATGCAATCATGCAGCCGGTGTCCTTCGGGGCACCGGCTGCTTGCATGATGGATCACCATGAAGACAGCGCGGAGCCCGGCAGTCCGAGCGAGAAAGTGTAACCCAAACCTTGGCTGTTTGTGTTACCGAAACCTTGGCAGGACCAGCCAATTCCCTTCCCTCACGCCCCCGGCCCACGCAAGCGTGGGCATGGGGAAGGCCCGTCTTCGCAACGCGAAGACGGGATGGGATGGGGGCTTTCCACGAGTTTGAAGGTCAGCAGGGGTGGTATGTGGACAGACGCGGGGTGAGGCGGCTTTACCTGCGATCCTGCCAGAAGCGGGGATGACGCCTGTGATGGGCCAGAGCCAGCGCCACGGCCCGTTCCGCCTCCACGTGGAGGATCAGGCTGTAGGGGAAGCGGGTCAGCACCACTTGGCGGCAGTTGGAGGACAGCGAAGGCCAAGCGTGGGGAAAGGCTTGGAAACGCAGGCAGGCGGCCTGGACTTCCGCCAGCAGCGCGAGGCCCAGACCCGGCTGGATGGCCTCATGGTGGGCGATGGCTTCGTCCAAATCTTCTTCCGCAAGGGGATGGAATTCAAAGGTCACGCCCCGTACTTCCGCTGCATCCGCTCGAAGACCACGCCGGCCGGTAGGGTGTGCACTTCGCCGCGGGCCACCTCCCCCAGACGTCGCTCGGCTTCGGCAGTCCACGCAGCGCGGATGTCACCGGCCAAGGGAAGCTGAAGGCTTTCCAGCAGGCTTTCCACCAGCCCCAGCCGATCCTCTTCGTTGAGTAGCAAGGCTTCCTGCAGTAGGGCGGCGGTGCGGTTCATGGCGCGTTCCTTGGCTTGGTCCGGGTGACGGGCGGAAACTTCGCAGTCCGCTCCGGCAATTCAAGCCCTGCGGACGCCGCGCTTCGCCATTCCAGGGATGGTGTCCAAGGGTGATGACCCTGCGAACCTGGCACGGTGTCTGACACCGCCAATGTCTGCAGAGCACTGTCATCCCAGCGGAAGCTGGGATCATGTGGGCAGTCCCCGGTCGGCACATTCGCAACCTGGCAGCCGAGAACTGGCCCGGCCAGGCGCCGCGAGGCGGCTGGAAAGGGCTGAGCCCAGATCCCGACCCCTCAACCTCATCAGAATCCTCTGTACCCGCCGCCCAGCGAATCCCACCTTGGAGCGCAACCCGTCCGCTCCCCCAAGGAGACCTCTCATGCCACGGCGCCTGGGCCTGCTATTCCTGCTGCTGTTCCCGTTCCCTCTGAGGGCCGCCGTCCTGCACGTGCCGGACAGCTACAGCCAGATCCAGGCCGCGCTGGACGCCACCCAGCCCGGCGATACCGTGCTGGTGGCTCCCGGTCACTACCACGAACGACTGGTGTTTCCCAACCGGGACCTGACCCTGGCCTCCCATATCCTCCTATCTGGTGATACGCTACTCATGGACCAGACCATCTTGGATGGCGACAGTCTGGGTACGACAGTGGCCATCCATCCCACGGACCAGCACCGCTACGTGGTGGATGGGTTCACCATTCGAGGTGGAGTGCCGGGGGATAACCCTGAATATGGCGGTGGTATGTACTCCACCGGTCCAGCCATTCTTGTGGTGCGTCACGTTACCTTTGAAGAGAACACCAATATCTACGGTGGGTCGGGCCTTATG
>Ga0172380_10000842_pt1 | contig 55723 bp, 89 predicted proteins | sample Leawe162metaG_FD_119747 | JGI IMG/M metagenome (GOLD analysis project Ga0172380, IMG submission 119747) | Leachate microbial communities from a municipal landfill in Southern Ontario, Canada - Leachate well 162 metaG | ecosystem: Engineered > Solid waste > Landfill > Unclassified | place... | reverse complement strand
GTGTCGGGACGGTGGGTCGGCTGGCTTTCGCCTCCCCCCCCCGGTGTCAGCGTGCGCGAGAACCCGCCGCTGCTTCGGCCATGGACTTCTCTTTGTCGCACGTCTGACAGATGGTCTCGAGGTTACTGTCATCGTCCGTACCGCCTTGCGACAGAGGAACGATGTGGTCACACACGCCGTGATTACTGCCGTGCAGATCAACACCCACCAACTGACCAAGGCGCAGATGTCGCTGGCACAAGTACTTGTCTCTGGTGAAGATTCTTTCGCGCCTGTTGCGCCACTTACTGCCGCCTCTTCCCGATCCCTGTCTGGACTGCCAAGGTGTGCGGGGGTGCTTATCGCAACGGCTGCCACGAACCAGAACTCGGCAACCTGGGGAGGTGCATTCCTGAAGCGGGCGCAGCGGCATCAGTGCACGCCCTCATCGTCATCGTCGAGAAAGCCGAACCCCTCTTCTTCCTCATCCTGCGACTCAACCAACATTTCAAGCATTGCTTGGTTCATGTCGATCAAGCGATTGATCGCATCAGTTTGGGCTGTAATAGCCTCTGTCTGGGCCCTAAGCGCACTGATCAGATCGTCTTCTTTGTTGCTCATATATTTGCCAGGTCACGCCCAGGTAGGCCTTGGAGGTGAGGCCTCAGAGCGCACCATTCGATACGCGGGGATTCATCCTGTAACGCCCTGGCTGCCGGTGATATAACGCTCTACCGGCTTACGCCGACCGCTTGGGGGTCGTGGGGGCTATCAGTCACAGAGAACGCGCTCGAGGCGCTCGAGGTCTTCTACAGTCGTGATGGTTGTGGGGTCGATGCTCGCTGGTATCTCGATACGCTTAGCGGACACGCGGGCATTGGTCATGGGGTTTGGGCTGTCCGCACTGGCCGTCACGCACAGGCTGGCGTTCTCATCCGCCGACACCCCCATAACATCATCGATAGTGGAGCTGCACGCGGTGAACATCAGCATTGCCATTAGAATCAGGATTGTGCGCATCGGTCGTACTCCTCAATGTAGTCGCGGGAGAAATGGTCAGAGGCTCTCTGCGACTGCCAGAGAGTGAGTGTGCGGTCCCACAGCATTGTGAACATGCTCGGGTCCAGTATTTTCTTGCCCTGATTGCTCAGGTACACGCACGTGCCTGCGTGCGCAAACCCGAAGCGCGGAACGCGAGGAACCAGGTCTGATCCATTCACCACCCTGATGTACTCGCCATACATGGCCAGGCGCAGCTCTTGCTCAGTAGCAACCTTGGGCTGGCCTGCGGTGATGACAGAGATCTGTTTGGGACGAAGCGCAACTGCCAGCAGCGTGGCGATCGCGCCGCCCAGGCTGTGACCAGTGAGAACAACATGTTTGTCTGAATGGGCAGCGATGGTCTTCATCACCCTGACCAGTATCGACTCAGCTGCAGCAGCAAACCCTCTGTGCGCCCTGATGCCGTGGAAGTCTGTCTTCCGGATCTTCGTGTTGTTGTGCCAATCGGCCAGGCTCTGACTGCCCTGCACTGCAATGATGATGTCGTGTGTGCGGATATAGGCAATTGCGCTGGTGTCTGTCTTTGGCTCTTCAATGCGCTGATACTCAATGATGCCCATGTCTGCCGGCACCGTGCCGCTGTATACCGCGTTGCTCAGCACCAGGCAGTCACGAATAAGGTCAGCCACTATTTGATACCAGCAAAGAAGCGGTGCGCGCCGATCTGCACGAAAGCATTGTTGCCTTTTGCCCAGTCAGGGCATCGAGATGATTTGTGCAGGGTTGTGGTTAGGTAGTGTGTCGCTCCACCGGTAGGGTCCGGAGCGTAGCCATCAAGCGCATCGATCAGCGCTTTGAGTGCTGCCCTGCAGGTCTTCTCTTGAATGGCCTCTCGGTACTGCTGCTGCAGGGTTTTAAGCAGCATTGAGTTGGGATCATTGGCATTCCAGCAGCTGAACTGCCAGGGCTTCAGGCAAATTGACGCCATGGAATGATCGACATGGTGAATAACATCCTTGCCCCACCAGGCGCTTGCCTTCATCCGATTGAGGATGCAGTGAGCGATCGCCGTGCGGCCATCTTGCGTGCAGCCGCGAGCCTCTCCGTGGATCGTTAGGGCGCCAATGAGGATGTCGATGTCGGAGACTTTCAAGGGCCTTCGCCTTTCCAGAACTTCAGCCCGGCACCCAGCGCCAACGCTCCAAGCAGGAATGCGGTAAACATATTGGCCGCCGTCTTGATCATCGACATGCGAACCGTGCGCCATGCGTCCAGCAGCGATCTGAGCTCTGCTACATCAACAGCAGCGCCATCGTCATGCAGCCCGAGCTGCTGTAGTGCACGATTGGCCCCGCGCTCTGCAGCGCGCTCAATCATCTGCTCTATCTCGGTCGGCGAGAGTTCTGACATCCGTGCTCTCCAAAAAGAAAGGGCGCATCCTCGCTCGTACGAAAGATGCGCCCTTAAAGGCTTTGCTGATTCACAAAAAAGCCGCCTCACCATCCCACATGAATAGCTTGGCGGCACAACAACAAGTTGTTCAGTTCAAAGGGTCAAGCGGTGGCAGCGTGGCCATTGATAGCAGTAAGCAGGGAGACGTGAGACCGGGCACTATTACTCGACCTGGCAGCAGGCTTCGGAGAGCCTTCAGTGACGGTAGTGGTCAGCGATCGCGCAGTTGCAACGATACGATCAACAGCCACGCTGACAGGTTCTGGGCAGATTTCGATGGCTCTAAGCACCAGGGCTTCGAGCGCGCCATAGCATTGAGACAGAAGGCTCAACGTAACAGTGAGAGTATGGAACAGGGTCAGTCGATGCAGTCGCATGATGGCTTCCTTGGAATGATTGATTAAATTACAGGCATAAAAAAAGCCCGCACAAGGCGAGCTTTTAGTATTAACGAAACGTCCTTTGGGAGTTTCGTCCAGTCTAGTGTTTTATACCCCTATTTTGGGCACATTGCAATCGGACGTCCTATTCGGCTCAACCAGGCCAGCATAAAGCAGCAAAAGGCGCCAGGCAGCGTACGGTATATCGCGATGCTCTGCAGAGCCAGCTGGCGATCGCCACTTCCTGACCGTGGTGCTGCCCTTCTTCGGATTGAAAGCAACGCCTACCAGCTTTGCTACGTCACTCTGTGACCATCCGGCTAACTTGATCAATCCGTCCACCTCTTCCGGTGTTGGTGGCACATATGCCGGATCAGAGAACAACCTGCAGCATGGTCGGCATGCCAGATCGTTGCGGCCGATGACCCCGGGAACTGAATATTGTGCGTGCGTTTCCATGGCAACCTCTCAATTGATTAAAGGGCCTGCCGGGGTTTCCCCCGGCAGGTTACTGCTTACAACAAACCGCGAGCCGCGAAGCTCACCGCATCCTCAGGAGACACAACGATGTGATCCAGAACGCGGACGTCGATCACGGCCAGAGCCGCTTGCAGCCTGTTGGTGATAGCGAGGTCTGCGTGGCTTGGTTCAGCAACGCCAGAGGGGTGGTTGTGCGTGAAGATCACAGCTGATGCGTTCTTGACCAGCACCGACTTCACGACTTCGCGGGGATAGACAGCAGCGCCATCGATTGTGCCTCGGAACAAAGTTTCCAGAGCGATCAATCGGTGCTGGTTGTCCAGATGCAGAATGGCGAACACTTCGTGCTCCAATCCACCAATGGACAGACGGCAGAAGTCTGCAGCCAGCTCAGAGGAAGTGAAGGTGAAGGGTTCGCGCTTGAGCTCTGCAGCCAGTATGGCCAGTGCGCGGTCTACGATTTTACGGTCTTCTGCTTTCATGGATTTCTCCCGTTTCTGGGTCTTGGCGGAATGCCCGACCACATGTATAGAATACCGCCCCAATGGGGCGGATGCAAGCGGTATTTTGTATTTAATCGCTGGTTTCTTTCGCTTCGTCAGCCCATCGCCTCAAGTGCTTCGGCAACACCTTGAAACAGGTTTTTCAACTGCTGCATACATTGCTCCCGGCTTTGCGGGCTCTGAACAGTTTGTTCTGCCTGGGTGCGCGCAGTCTTTCCCTGCCGCCGCCCCTGAACCTTGACTGCCTGAACTTGCCTGACTTCTTCCGGCATAGGGGCGACATTGAGGAATTTGCATAACTCGCTGTACCGCTCCTCTGGCACATCCTTGTAGCTGCCCACCTGAAAGTGATCCTTGATGGATCGGTAAACGGCAGGAAACGAATTACCAGGCGCGCGGGCATGACGTCCAACGGCAATCTGAATGTGTCGCTGCTGAGCCGGTGTCAGCCCCTTCCTGGGCATCTCGTACTTGCCAGAAGTGCGGATCGATGGCAGCACTTCTGTCACCACCCAATCAGTGAATGCCTCAGCACTCTGAAGCTTGGATCGGAACGTCAGCCTGTAGAGATCAGACTCGGGAATTAGGGTCAGAAATCCACCACCCTGTTTCGGGGTAGTGCTTGTGCGCCAGCAATGGCGCGAGATTGCGTTCTCTGGCTTGGCGTATCCGAGAGCCCTGGCGACGTCCACAGCAACGAACATCGGGTTCAACGGATCGTCTGAGAAGACCCGTACAGCGTGGTTCTGGAAATCGAACGGGACGACGTGTTGCATGTTGCCTCCGGAGGTGATTACACCCTGCGTCTGATTTGTTCTTCGCCAGCGATCTCTGCATCCTGCACGGTATTGATGATCTGGCGATATCGGCTCTCCCATTTCCTCGCCCACTCCTTATGCCCGCCAGGCAGGCCCAGCAGTTCTGCCCACCGACGGTCTGACAGGTCACGAAACACCGCAGGGGCGCAAATATGTTCAATCAGTACCACAGACAGGATCGTCTCCATAAAGTCGAGCGGCCGATCATCTTTATGAGCCACAGACCAGCCTTCCCGCTTAGCAACCATTACGCTGAGCGCCCATACACCGGCGACGAGGCTGGGATGAACACTGTGATCCCCCAGGTGCTTGTAGATCATCAGGTCCTGAGCCAGAAGCTTGGTTCTGTACTTTCCAATCAGCCTCTCCACGTTTGGCACAGGCACCAGATCGAATGCGAAGGCGCTGAGAATCTCTCCTGCAGTCAGGCCTGTCCCGGAACCGCCGCCAGAAGACAGGGGGTCATTGCTGCGTAGATTTAGCCTGGTCAGCAGCGCCTCCGACTTGTCCGCGGGCGGGTGTGCAAAACCGCTTATGGTGGGGCGAATGTGTTTCACTCCCGAGCCTCTGCCAGGCTTTCTGTATTCAGGGTCTACCAGAGCGACACTCGGTTTCTTCTTTCGAAGAGGCGCGGCTGGCTGCTGTGTTCTCTCCTGCAGTGATGACATCAACATTGTTGCCTTTTCCTCTTCTCGGGCTTCTTCCTGCTGCCGGGCGGCGCGCAGTTCTGATGCTGCCTTTCTGGCCGCTTCAAATTTGGCGGGCGTCTTGTCTTTCAGCCATTCTTCCCGTAGTTTTTCGTACTGACGCTTCAGGCGATTGATGTCTAAGGCCTTTATCATGATTGCGTCCCTTTTCTGCTGGCCAAGTTGCGGTTTTGACGCACCGCCACAAACCCGAAATATGCTGCTGAGCGTGTCTCTGAATTGCTCCTGCCCTTCCAGCCGGTCATACGCTCGAACATAGGCTTGTTCTCTGCCCAGTTCGAACTTGTGGGCTTGTGCAGGGAGTACTCAATGCCCTGATCGTCCAACTCTCGCATCACCTCGGCTTGGGCTTGTTGGCATCTGCCGATCTTCACGCTGATCACGCCCTGAGCCGCCTTGCTGCGCTGAACGTTGCGTGCGTAGACAAAGTTCTGCGACAGTACGTCCTCGATCGCAAAGCGAAGCGGCCGAACCTGCTGAGCGATCCATCTACGCAGCGCGGGCAAGTCCAGCATCAGCAGCTCCTTGAGCGCGCCATCGACGTACACGGAAACGCCATGCTTATTGCTGTCAGGATCCAGACCCACCACGATCTCGCTCATCGTCGACCCTCGCCTCTGAGGTAATCAGCACCAGCTGCTGAGCGCCTGCGCTTGTGTTTGTTTCGGTTTGAGCGCAGAGACCTGATCATCCTGCGGTGACTCTCTTTCTCTTTGGTTGATGACCAGGCAATAAAACCGAATTGCTTGCCGAGGCTCTCCAGCATCAGGTCATTCATTCCAACATCAGAATCAGGGCCAGCCGCGTATAGTTCTCTGATGGTCTTCGGCACCAGGCCGAACAGGTCATTCTGGTGATGAAATGCATGGTCGACGATCTTCCACTGCAGGGGTGTCATGCGATTGCCCTCACGTCAGTGAGCGGAGTCATGAGAGACGCCCGCTGCATGGCCGCCATGATGCCAATCCTGGTCAGCTTCACTCTTGCTGCGGCGGTAGCGAGTCCCATGTTCCAGGTGGTGGAGTACTCGTGCGTCGCGGCGCGATATACCCCATACGCACAAAGGTTGCAGATCGTCGTTTTCGGTCGAAACAAGGCATTCATTCTCTGGTACCCGCACCGATCGCACTGACGAACCTTGCCGCGCATGCTTGGCTGATGACTCATTCAGGCCACCTCGTCCAGCATGGAAAAGAGGTCAGGCATTGACGCCTCTTCCTCGGCAGATTTGAGGTAGTAGACGCCGTCCGCAAAGTACCTGGGAGAGAGCTCCACGCCGTAACCCTTCCTGCCCTTGAGCAGCGCGCGGTACGGCACAGTCATCAGTCCACCGAACGGATCGAACACCACCTCGCCTTTCATGCTGAAGGTCTCAATCACGCGATCGGCGATATCGAACTGCATCGGGCAAAGATGCATTTCCTTGTTGCGGCTGGACTGGTTGCCATTCAGGGTGAGCATGCGGGTTATGTCGGTCCACACCTCATCCGACCAGGACTGGGGCTGCAGCAGCATGAATGTGGTGGGCAGCTTCTTGAGGTCTGCCAGCGTCTCCCCGGTCTTCACGTGGAACTCATAGTCGTAGATGTTCTCGAGGCTGTGCTTCTTGAACAGCTTGAAGATCGCCTCGTGCGGCAACGCCTCCAGCTCCTGCGGGGTGATGGTTCTGTTGCCAGAGGATCTCGCGTAGCCATGAGCGTCAACCTGCCAGCGTGCGCAGGAGTAGTCTTCCTTGAATTTGACGACGGGCACGTCTGCATAGGCGTTGCTGGAGTCTGTAGGACGCTTCCGGAACAGCAGCAAGTACTCTGGCATTCCAACCCCCATCTTCGTGCCATCCTTGCACTGCTCAGTCCAACCCAGGCGATAGGTTTGATTGTTCTCACGTACTACGTCAGTGACGATGGTCTTCATTCCCATGTACACAAACCCGTGACGGGTGTAATGCTCGATCGCCTTGCAGTGAAGCGGGTAGACAGTCTGGCAACCGGCATCGGTCATGCCCATGGGGATGATCCGGTCCTTCACGTGCACAGCACACACCCGGCCTGGCTGCAGGATGCGCAACAGGTTCGGTGTTAGGAAATCCATCTGCTGGAAGAAGTGTTCGTTGTTGTCGGTGTGGCCAAAGTCGGCATAATTGGGGGAGTACTCGTACTGCGTACTGAAGGGGATGCTGGTCAGGATCAGGCCGACGCTGTTGTCAGCCATGCTGGCGGTCTCCACAACACAGTCATTGTTCACGGCCACGTAATCGCGGCCGCTTACCTCTACCCTTTCCACTCCGAGCTTACGTGTTAGCTGCTCCATCTTGCCGGCGTCGGACAACCCGAATTCCCTGATGATCTGCGTCATTTTCTCTACCTGCACTTTGTGTTGAACCCATTTGGTTTCGAGGATGCGTTTCACTTCCCGCTCTGATTCGGTGTAGATCAGATCGATGCGGCACTCCTCGGTCTGCAGGAATCGAAGGATCCGGTGAATGGCCTGGATGAAGTCGTTGAACTTGAAACCAATGCCCAGGAATATCGCCCAGTGACAGTGCCGCTGGAAGTTGCAGCCGCTGCCTGCGATCGATGGCTTCGCTGCTAACTCACGGAACAGGCCATTGGAGAACTTGATGATGTTGTCCTCGCGCTCCTCCAGATCCTGTGACCCGAACACGCTGATCACGTCCGGTACCGCCTTCTCGATTGCATGCCGCTCCGCTTCCAGGTCGTGCCAGATGATCCGGTGGGCTGCTGGATCCTCTGCGCGTAGCTCCATCATTTTTGCAATACGTCTGGGTAGGCTTTCACGCTTCTCCCGGGCACTTTCCACAACGCCGATCGCCTGCTGTTTCAGGAGCATTCCCTGCCCGTTTGCTTCGGTACCGGCTTCAGAATGGTCGTCAGCGATCTCGTGCCAGTTCACCTGCATGTCTGGCATCACATAGCCTTCATCCGAGCAGCCGATATCGGATGGCTTCTGAACGAACAGCGCCCACGATGCTACCCACAACCAGAACTCCTGTTCCTTGTGCGGGTGCAGGGTCAGCTTGTCGGCCTTGGTGGAATCTCGCTTGAAGAATCTGGTCTTTGCCTGGCCAACATCCATCACCCCGAGGAATGCGGCATAGGCCAGCAGTTCGATGTACTCATTCGGCGATGGAGTGGCCGTGGCGACGAACCGGTACCGAATACCTTCCGATCGCACGCGGCGGTTCATGTCGCGCTTGTCGTCACCAGCGAGTACTGCCATGAATTCGCGGGACGTCTTGGATCCGCCGAAGCCCCGCAAGATCGAGGCCTCGTCGAGCGACACAACGTCGAACAGGTTCGGATCGAGCTTTCCATCGCGGATCGTTTCGTAGTTCGTCAGGTAGATGATTCCGGGCGCATCTTCGATTTCTTCAGCTCGACGTATGAACTTCACCTGCAGGCCGAGCATTGCCGCGTCTCGGACAAACTCCTGTCTCACGCCCAGGGGAATGATGATCAGCGGCAGACCGTTGCAGTGCTCTGCGCACAGCCTGACGATCTCCAGCTGCACAACCGACTTACCCAGACCGAAGGCAGCGAACACGCCGCGGCGTCCACCAGCAACGCCCCACTTCACCATCAGCTTCTGGTGCATCTTCAGGATGGGATTGATCTGATCCAACTCCACATCGAAGCCGACACGCTCTGCCAGGGTCACTTTCCGTTTGAGGAACTCTTGGTAGTTCATGCCGGCAACCCCTCAACATCGATGTCATACCCTGCAGCGTGGAAGACGTTATAGCCGAGCGCCTGGCTGATCGACTTCAGATGCTCCATCTGCGTGCCGTTTGCCTCCTCCCAGCTGATCACGCCCCGATTTCCATCAATGCCATGAGGCCCGATGTGAAGATTTGCCAGCAATGGAATCACCAGCCAGTCAGATGGCCGCTGCCCTGCCCCTCGATTGATTCCAGACTCGCTCATGCTGCCGCTATGGCAGTGGTGGAGCGTTACGCCCCTAACGCCCGTGACGACACAGGGAAGATCGCGAACAGCGTCATGGTGGGCTGCAATGGCTTTGCGTTCGTGCAGAGGGAGGCGCTTCCAGGCTTTGGTTGATCGGTTCATGCGCAAGCCCTCGCCTTGTAATCAATCGGCTCAACCCGCACAGGCCTTTCAACGCACATCCCCAGTTTCTTGTTGGCAATGTCGTAGAGCCAGTTGGCCTGCTTTGTGTTCAGGGTCCAGTAGCTGGGCCATGCTGCAATCTTCTCGATGAAGTCCTGCTCGGAGCGCGACAACAGTCCAAGATGGTTTTCTGCGCGATTGATGATCTGCTGCTCAGTTGCTGTTGGCATGATCAGCCTCCCATCGCTGTGGCTGGTTCTGCCCAGCTGCGATCTGTCATTCGTTCGAAGGTGGAATCAACTGTTTCGCCTTGGCGAGCGTTGCCGACGACGAGGCCTCTGGACGTTGGGGGGTAAATCTCATCTTCCCAACGCCTGCCAGTGAGCCAGCCTTGCGGGTATATCGGAGTTTTGCCGGCGGCGATCTCGCCCGGGCGAAGCTGTGCACAAACCTTCGCGGAGCGGATGATCGTGTCGAAAAGATCATCGTCCAGCTCAAGGTCGTACCAGGCATCAGCGGCAGAGGCGCGATCTTTTTTGTAATTGAACGCGAGCCAGAACAGCTCGAACGAAGTCAGTTTCACGCCCTTGAGCTTGCGACCACGCTTCGTGATCAGCTCGGGCGGTGGAATGGGGGCAGGTGACTTTTTGTGATCACCGTCATCGTCCGTCAGGACGGAATGGTTTTGATTTTGATCTATACCTGTAGGTGAAGATGTAGATGTAGATGAAGAAGACGCGCCCGCACGTGAGGGTGAAGGGTCAGGTGCTACCTTTGGTGTTGCACCTATGCCCCCCTTTGGTGAAAGGTCAGGTGCTACCTTTGGTGGTTGCTCTGGTGAATCCTTTGGTGCCCCACCTAACTCACCCCTGAGCACCCTTTTGTGTTCATCGACGACCATACGAGACGAGTACCAAAGGGGGCCTTTCTGCGCAGCAATCAGCGTGACAGGTGTGCCATCCTTGCGGCCACTACGCGGCGTGTAGATCAAGCCCTCAATATCTTCACCAGTGTCAGCGCCTTTCAGGACACACTTGTTTATCAACCCCTTCAGCTTTGAGACGGTCGTTCCGATTGCCTGGGCAATCTCCTTCAGAGACCATCTGCAGATACCGTACTCTTCCTGATCGTGAAGAAGGCAAAGCACGTCGAGCCAGATACCTTTCTCTTCGTGAGAGCATCGGCGCAAATTGCTGTTGGCTTGCCAGTCTGCTGGGTAGAACTGAAATGATGGTCGCTTCATGCTGCGCGCCTCTTCTGTTCGGCCACGTCCTCTTCCTGATCCAGCTTGTCACGCACCTGGTGCATGCAGCTGTGGTATATGTGCTCCTGCTCCTGACGCTTGAGCCAGTTGTAACGCTCTTGGGATCGCCAGCAGTAATAGTGATGGCCACGTCTATGCGCTCTCTGGTGAGCCAGGAGCAGTTCGAAAAGCTCTGTGAATACTTCTTCAGTGGACACGGGCTTCTCCTGCGTGGATTGCAGTCACCTTGATCACCAGCTGCATGGTTTTGTCTGGGCCCGACTTCAGCGCAGCAAGGAGCTCGTCATACGCTTCTGTGGTCTGGGCAGCGAAGGTGTTTTCCGAGGTGGGGACAACTTCGAAGAGGCGATCCGCCACTTGGTCCGTCTGAATGAATGCACTCACCACCGGCCGCTGCAAGCGAGACAACGGGCAGGCAAGGAATGCATCACGCAGCGCGATCGCTGCAGGATCCACTACTGAAAGGTCTGTAACTGCTTTAATCTGTTCTGCGCTCAGTTCGGGCATGTGGTCCCTCCTGTTGTGGCCCTGATCAAAATCAGGTGTTGTACTGATACCCGTAAACAGAGCGCTGCGGCATGCTGTCATGGGGAGATATAACCCCGGCTCAGCTGCACTCCGAATGTGCCGAAGCACGGAGGGTGAGCCGGGTACTGCTCTTCTGTAGATTACGCGCTGGTGCTCGCGACCATATCGCCGTTTGATGCCGAAGCATCTGAATCAACTCTGGTGCCTGGTTCACCAGATCTCCCGTGATGAGGCTCCCAAGCGCGGGACCTTCTCCCAGAGTTGATACAGATGCCCACTCTTTCGAATGGTTTGTCTGGAGGGTTACCTTCGTCCCTCTGCCCTGCACTCTGCACCCATTTCGACGAGGTGAGCTTGGGCGGGTTAGCCTTGGCAGTCGCGTCTGCCTCGGGGCGCTTGGCGGGCCTACCAGATCAAATACTCGCGAACTCTCTGATCTGGATTCCGGTGTTGCTTCTTCCCGGTCGGCCCTCTCGGGGTTGTATTGGCTTCCTACAGGTAGAGTTTCGTTCCAATATCAAGAGTGACGTTCGGTTCGGTTTCGGCGACCACCTTCCAGCCCTCCTGGTTGTTGCTGATCACCGTAGCGACGGACACTGATGCAAGACGCTCTTTGAGGTGATAGCCCATCAGCGGCCAAATCTTTCCCACCGCATTTTGCTTCGCGATCTTGCGTCCCAGCGCCTCGTCGAAGTTCTCAGGGCTGGCACATGCAGACTCACCGGTGACTGTGAATCCATTTCTCAGCACGAGAACGCAGAAAGTTAATAGCGCCAGACTCTCGTGCCCCGTCGTACTGCCCTGATGAACATCATCGTGTGAGCGATATGCCCCGAGAACACCTTCTGCAGCCGTAAAGTAATGCTCGCTGGCGATATTTGCCTGGAGGTCTGCTGGCGTGACGCGCGGAGCGGTTAAACCTTTGGATTGAATCTCTTGTTCGATATCGTTGTCTTGCATGTTCTGTCCTCTTTGGGTGATGGCTTTGAGTTCGATTTAAGGCTGTGACACCCGGCTTCTCATGTCCAACGCGCCTTGTGCGCGATCCTCTGGTGACGTCGGCTGTCGGCTGATGTCTTGAATGGCCGGAGCATTGCTGACCGCAGATTCATTCAGCCGCGCCTGTCGGTTGAGATCCTGCTGCTTGTTGTAGTCGGCCTCCAGCTTGATCGTGTTGCTCGGGCTGATAATGCCCACCACAAGCCCGATCACCAGCACGACCCCCGAAGCGAGCCGAAAGAGGCGACGAGTGGCCACAGTGATTCTCGCAGTCGATTCGCTGACCTCGACCTTGCCAGTGACAACGCCAGCCAGACCGTTCTGGTAAACGCGGGGCAGCGCCCACGACGCAACCAGAAAGATCAGGCTGAGAATGATGTAACTCTTCGACGCCATCCCCACATTCACCAGGTAGTCCATGATCAGCGTCTCGCCGGGTCAGCCAGCATCAGCTGTGTCGCCATCGAGCTCAGCATCTCCACCGGCACAAACTTGGTGTTCTCGCTGACCGATATCGCCTGCAGCGCTTCCAGCTGTCTGTACGTCACGTAGGCTTCAGTAACGCTGTCTGCGAGGATCTGATTCACCTCGGCTTGTGCTTGGGCCTTCTCCATTTCGATGGCGCGCTTCAATCGCTCCTCCTGCAGTTCGCGCTCCAGCTGCGCTTCCTCTTGCTGGATCTCTTCACGACGCTGCGCCGCGGCCTCCTGGGCAGTAATGATGATTGCGGGGTAGTCGATGTCGGCGATGCCAACGAAGCGAACCTGGAATGGGGTGCGATCTTGAATTGCGTTCACCAGGCGTTCGGTCAACTCGGCGTTGATCGCTTCGCGACTGGAGGCGATCTGGGCGATGGTGTACTGGCTCAGCAGCTCGCGTGACTCTGTACGAATGATCTGCTGCGCGTAGGTCGTGTAAGCAGACTCCAGAGATATCTGGCCATCAGAGGTGGGAGCGATGCGGTTGAACAGGCTGTCGTAATCTTCCGGCTTTGGCGTCATGGTAAGCCGCAGATCGAATGTCATGGTCAGCCTGTCCTGGGGCATGAACAGCTCCATGGTTTCGCTGACCGAGAAGTCAGCAACGCTCAGCGTCACCAAGCGATCGCAGTAGGCCCAGCACACATCGAGGCGGAAACGACTGGTGGGGATCGTGCCCTCCCGGTACCCATCCATACCCATGATCTTGCCAATGGTGGCCGGAGGAACTTCCACCTTATCGCCGCACGCGACGAGCAGCACGGCCATACACGCCATGATCAATCCCTTCACTGTCTTTGTTATTTTCACGAACTGGTCCTCTTCTACTTTTGGATTTCCAGCCTTCTCAGGCTGGGCTTATGCCGACGTTCCGGCTATTGGTTGCGGGGGCATGACTTGAACATGCGACCTCTGGGTTATGAGCCCGGCGAGCTACCAACTGCTCCACCCCGCATTTATCCTTGCTGCCTTAGCGGTGATCTGGCAGCAAACTTCGACCAGCAGCATCGCTTGAACTTCCTTCCAGAATCACAGGGGCATTTCCTGTTGCGCATCCAGTTCTTTCGAGCCGGTAGGCTCCTGGGCTGTTGCTGGTCTGCTTCCTCTGGAGTAATTTCCACCAGCCGATTCCCAAGCCGCTTTTGAAGCGACTCGATCTCCCGAGAAGTGCCTTTGTAAATTTGGCCTGTCATTGGATCCATGCGAAAATTACCCTAGAAAGTGAGTTAGGCCCGGTCGGCCGAAACGGCTTTGGCAAAATCTTGCAGTTCTTTCTCTACAGCTGCGGCGCCGCTCTCCACGAGATTGTCTGGAATCGAACTGAGCACCTCATAAAGCGCAGCAGCACCAGCGTAGAAAGCCCTTCTTGTCTCCTGTCGCTGGACCGGGGGCGCGTCTTTTGGCACCACCTGCTCTGCGAAACTGCCGTATACGTCTGCAATCGTTTTCAACCCAACCCCCTAGCTCTGTTTCAAATCTCAGGTCTTTCCCCGATTACCAGCACCAGCCGTGCGCCGTATGCTGTAATGGGAATTCTTGTGCTATTCAGCTCCCCGCTGCGTTATCCGGCTTCGCTCGCGAGGGTTTTTACATCTTCGGGGGCACTACTTCCGGGCCACCTATCCCGTGTTAATCTGTTGGTACCACCCTACAAACCAGCACGGAGAATTTCAGTCATGTCTCAAGACGCCATCAACGTCGCAAACAACATGGTCCTGGCCATGCTCGTCCATCACGCGTTTTCCGAACAGCCAGACCCAGGCATGGCCATGCGCTCATTTCACGACAAACTAGCGGCCCTTCTTCCACGTCAGCCAAAGATCGTGGAGAACCCTGAGCTTCACGAACCAGCCAGCGAGCAGCTCGCGAACATTTTCGTAGTGGCTATTGCGATGCAGATCCGCCGAACCAGCCACTGACTGATCGGAAATGATGTCTGCGATCGATACTTCACCTACGAGGGTGAGGTCCCGCGCTTTAATCAGGATCGTCTCGTCAGGAACGTCCAGCAGGCTTTCAATTCCTCCGAGTCTTCGGCGAAACGCGCTCATGAAAAGCTTCTTCTTGAGCGCGACCACCCGATCAGGCCTCTTTCGGTCAGCGCGCTTGCGCAACTTGTCACGACATGATCCGGGCCAGTTGTTCGAACGAATGACACCGGTCTGGATTCGGTGCGAAGGGATCGCCCATCCGCCGCCTGAAAAGTCATCTGCTCGCATGTATGTCCACCCTCAGCCCGCAGGCTGTTCTATGGCCCTGATCAGTTCCATCGCGCCGATCTGGATGTCTCGCTTCGCTTTTGCAGCCCACCAGTGGGGCTCGGCCTTTTCGAATCTCTGCAGCTCAGCGTTCTCAGCATTGTTGTCATGACGACGAAACACTCTGACGGCCGCCTGCTTCTTGCGCTCTCGATCCTGATCAAGCGTGGCCACAACCTGCGCCTGTAATTCCAGCAGCACCCTCTCCGCTGCCTTCACCCGGTTGATCAGCCCAATCTCGTATTCACTCAGTGTTCTGCTACCAACAATCTTCACTGGCACCTTCACCACGCCGATCTCCTACCCGCGCCCAGGCTGCAGAATCGTGTTGTCTACTACGTCAGGCGAACCTTCGGCAGCCATGTCCACTGCGATGTGAGCAGGGCCGACGGGAAACTCTACAAAGTCTGGGAGAACAATAATTTTGCTGTCAGGGAAGTCCTTGCAGAGCGCAAAGTTCAGCTGCTGAGCAAGCAACTGCATCGAGGCTGCAGAAAGAATCTTCGTGACTCGGCACACATACGTGCCTGGCTTGCTCAGGTCGACATGTCGAAACACTGGGTCTATGGCGCTGATCTGGGTTTCAAGTTCGTTCATGCTGCTCCATCTATGAATGGTGTCGAACACAGTAAATGTACGGTTACATCCCCTCAGGGGTGCTGCGTATAGTTAAGTCACAGTGGCTGCTGGCCCGATGCAACTTGGGCCTGTTTTGGCAGCCGTAGGAAAAACATCATCGAGGGAGCACTCGACACCATGACGATTGAACACAGCGACAATGTCTCGACAGTCCGCAAGAGACGGCAACCTTCGTCCAGCCTCATAGTGGGCCATGGCACCCTGGGTCTTCTCCTCTTCCAGGGCTTTGCCAAGCTCTTCCTGGCTCAGCCTGGCTTTTTCCCGGTAATGCTTAATTCGATTCATTGCTGCTCCCATAGATCAACGGAGGAGATAATAAGTACATTATGTAATGTTTGCAATACTCTCCGTAATTAGCCTGTAATTACTCGGTGTAATAAAGTGCGCAAATGACAACCATTACCAAAGAAGCTAAAGAAATTGGTGCCTACCTTCGGCGAGCGCGAGAGCGAGCGGGCCGGACACAGGAGTGGCTGGCCGGCCAATGCGGCTGGACGGACGCCGACGGCAGGGCGAACCAGACCAGGACATCTCAATACGAGACTGGCAGGAGACGTATCACAGGTGTTGAGCTGAAGAAGGCGGCTGAGGCGCTCGGGATCACTCTGGGTGAATTGTTTTCAGATGACTCTCCAAGGCTTCAGAGTTCCCAGCCCGTGACACCGAAAGAAAAAGAGATGCTCGCCCTTTGGGAGAGACTTCCACAGAGCGCAAAAGCTGCCTGGGAGGATATGCTCCAACAGCCAGAGCCAATGATAAGTATGTTCGCGGGCATTTATTGGCCAATGAAGACATCATTCGACAAACTGAAGTCTGGACACTTCTACCAGGTGGATGCAGATTTCACCGTAACCGCTGCAGACAGCGAGCCCAAAAACAACACACAAAGGTGAACCTATGGAAAAGGTGGCATGTAAGCAGTGTGGCGAGGAAATGAAAAAAGGGACGAAGGCCGAGAAGAACTACGGCATGCAGGTGCTGGGGGTAATCTTGTTCCTGGCTGGAGGCTGGTTAATTTTCGCTGGCCCAGGACCTTTGATAGGAGTCCCCTTGATGATAGCCGCCCTCTTCATGGGCTATAGCAAAAAGCGTGTTATGAAGTGCGGCGGCTGCGGATACTTCTTCGAAATCGTTTAAATCCATTTAATTAATTGATGTGCCTCAGCTGACTTCTGGCCTACCCAGAAGCTCTCAGGGCTTTGGCTATTGCCTCCAAGGCGCTGGCCACCAGCTTTCTTCCCTCCGGCGAATCTTGATCGCCATATATCTTGCATGACGCCCTTCCGTCACGGATCTCAACTACAGCCGTGCACTCAACGGCCCTGTCGGCCTGACGTCTGGGATACATCATTACTACGTTACTGGCGACGGCGACCATATCTCTTCCCCCGTTTATTAGGATTATAGTTCAGGAAAAAATATATTACACAATGTATTGATTGTGATAAGTACAATATGTAATATCCCGCCTGTCGTAGATTCCTTCCTTTCCAGAGATCCTCTTGATGTGGTGATCCAGCGGGACGGAGAGAGTACCAGTAACAATCGTTATGGTCACACCACATTCGTGGGGACGGAGTAGGTGTTATGAAAACAGATGATCTCCAGGTTACAAACCTGCCCCCAAGGGAGGCAGCTGCGCTCTGGCACATCTGCAACGGGCTTACCGCAAAAGAAGCGGCCCGCCTGATGCAGTGTTCCCATAGAACTGTTGAATCTTTGATCAATGCCTGCATGCAGCGCCTTGGCGCAACCAACAGAGTTCACCTAATCGCAAAAGCATTCCAGCAAGGCTTCCTGCGCGTCGGCATGGCAGTGCTGATCGTCTCTACCCTCTTTTCCCTGGCCCCCTCTCCTGCTGCCGCAGATGATGAGCAGGTGCTGGTACGCAAGTCGCGCCGGCTTGCATCCAAGAATCTGCGAGCTCTTCCGCTTGACTCTGACCCAGAGCCTTTTGACCTTACCCGTCCCCACGATCTTCTGTGGGACGGAGCGCTGTACGTGGTGTACCTGTGAAGCCATCAGTCTCCAAAGCGTTGTGGTCAGCGGCTGTGACAGTTCTGGAAACACTCGGTGTTTTGGGCTTGCTGATTGGCTTCTACACTCTCTTCGAAATGGCGGTGTTGCGATGAATGCACTGCAAGCCAGAATTCTTGACGTTCCCGCACCAGCGCAGGTCTGGACCTACACCGATCTGACAGAGACAGCAGAGAAGCAGATCGAGCGGCTGCTGGAGATCGCTGCCGAGAAACAGCGCCAGGGCGACCCGCTCCTGGCCAAGATCTACCGGGACTTTGCGCAGAGCTCATTCGTCCTATGGAAAACCCTCACAAGAGGCAGATTTGACGACAGCGACCATGACCGCATCGAGAAGATGATGGCGCGGAGGACGCTACCATGAGCCAATCATACAAAGTCATTTACGACCACAACGGTCGACAAAAACACTATGTCACCAAAGCCACTTGCCCCGAGGGTGCCGAGGAAAGGTTCAGGTCCTCCGTCTACGGATCATTCCCTGTCATTCGAGTCGAAGTCTTGCCCAGAAGAGGAGTCAGAGCATGAGCAATGTTGTGCCGTTTCGTGCGCCACAAACCGTGGTTGCAGTTCCCCGCGCCAAGAGAATCAAGCTGGGATGGTATGTCGTGAAACTGCCAGGGCTTGCCTGGTATCGGCGTAGTCGCGAACTGGCAGAGGAAGCCTGCAAGGGTTGGTTGTTGCAGCAGCAGCGCAACCAGGCAGCTATTCAGCAGTACAACGATGTATCCCACTCAACCAGCATCAGAGGCTGACCATGAAAATTATAAAGAACGCGCTCGTCTACAAAATGCAGCTGCCTTCCATTGAATTGATGGCTGGCCACCTGGCCGAGATTCCTTTCGAGCCCATAGGCGAGCTGTTTCGAAGCAGGTCAGGATTCATGCCGAACCAGACGACTGCCGATCTCCTTACCCATATCGCTGGCGGATACAGCTTCACCGTTCGACATGACGAGAAGATCCTGCCAGCGGCGTCAGTACGGGCGGCGCTGCGTGAAGCATACCTGCTGAAGCAGGAGGAGATCGGTCGGGATTTGAGCGATGAAGAGCAAGGGCTTCTCACTGAATCGGTCACAGCTGATCTGGTGGCCAAGGCCCTGGTGAAGACCTGGGTGGTCAATTGCTTCTACCACATCGACGATCAGTATCTGGTAGTGGCAACCGGAAACAAGAATCTCTCCGCCGTTGTCGCTGGTCTACTGGTGAAGTGCGTCGGGTCGGTCAAGACAACCACGATCCACATCGCCGAGATCAAGAACGGGCTCACTTCCAAACTGGAGGACTATCTGCAGGGATACGCTGAGTCATTTGGCGAATTCGGCATAGGTGGCTATTGCCTGCTCAAGGAAAAAACAGCCAAGGCCACATTCGACTTGGGCCGGCTGGAGAGTGCGAAGGAAGGAATCCTCGAGGCCCGCGCCAGCGGCATGCAGGTCGAGTGCATGGCGCTTACCCACAAAACCATGTCATTCAAGCTGAACAAGGAATTCGCACTGAAAAAGATCGAGTTCTTTGGCGAGCTCACAGAGGATGAGGAAGAGCAATACGCCGAACTTGACCCTGCAATGCTCTGGAGAACCGAGGCGGCGAAGCAGCTCCTCGAGCTGAAGGACGCCATCAATTCACTGTGCAAGATGTTCGACTATGAAGCTCCCGATGCAGAGCCATCGGAGGCAGCATGCTGATCGTATTCGAAGGCATAGACGGCTCCGGCAAAAGCTCGGTGCTCGCAGCAGTGAAGCAGCGCCTGGCTGACCTGGGCGTTGATTGTGAGACCACATCCGAGTTCGGGAGACGCGAGGACTGGAGCGTGGATGCCAGAGAGAATCTGATGGCGTCACGCAATGCCCAGGAGGAGCTGCACTACGTTATGGGCACTCGAGTGATTCACCACGAGAGGATCCTCGGCCCCCTACTCGCTCTGAACCACATCGTGCTGATGGATCGCTACCTCATGAGCACCATGGCGTATCAAGCGAGCCTGACAATCTCGGAAGATTTTCTCCTGCAGCGTCACAGAGCACTGGAGCTGCCAGTGCCCGACCTGACATTCCTGATTGATGTCGCTTCCGAGACTGCAAAGCAGCGCACCAGTCACCGGCAAGATCAGAGCAAGATCGATCAGCGCCCCTTGGCCTTCTTCAATGAAACGCGAGGCCGTTACGTGCGAGCAACTCAGAAGCTGCTGTCTGCAGGCTGGGATGTGCAGATCATCAACGGCGAAGTCCCTCTGGCAATGATTGCCGAGGATGTCGCTGCCCGTGTGATGGACAAAATCAAAGCCACCGCGGGCGTCGCGGCATAAACCACAACAATCTCCCTCGGAGGCAACAATGAACACAGCAACACTGAAAGCCACACCTTCAACTTTCAACCTTCCCCCTCTGGGAGCCTTCCTGGAAGATCAGGGCGGCTACTTCGCTGGCGTCGTCATGGTCAACGGCAGCCGACGAGGCGTTGTAGTCGCGGGGGCATCTGGCGAGCTCAAAGGGATCTGGGGAAAGCGCGGTGAAGATATCGCAGCAAAGCACGTCAGCGATGGAATGGCCAACACGCTGGCCATGGCAGCGGCGGGAAGTGATATGGCCAAACAGGCGTTGGCGCTGGACATCAACGGTCACAAGGACTGGCACATTCCTGCCAGGGATGAAAGAGAGCTTGTGTACCGCACATTCAAGCCCGGCACTCAGCCAAATTACTGCGGCTTCAAGGATGGCGAGAACGTCAGCAGCGTGCCTGTAGGGCAGGCATACACCAAAGACAGCCCCAGCCAGACCACTGTCGAATCATTCCGCGAAGGCGGGCCTGATGCGCTGCAATCTGCATGGTACTGGAGCAGCACGCAGTACTCAGCCCACGACGCCTTCTTCCAGGACTTCGAAGATGGCTATCAGGGCCTCAGCCTCAAGGACTACGAGGGGCTCGTGCGAGCCGTCCGCAGCTTTTTGATCGATTAATCCATTTACCAATTTGAATTTAAGGATACCGCAATGAACCAGAACACAGCTCCATGCGCAGCACCTGCGATCGGTCAACACTGGCCAGAAGAAGGCGGCATTCTCGTTGCAACAATGCCAGCGCTTTACGGCAATCCTGCGTATCACATCATCGTCGCGGCAGATGAAGAAGGAAAAGCCAGGCGGGCTTGGGGTGGCTACGGAGAAAAGGTTGAAGGCCTGAGTGATATCGACGGCCTTGCGAACACGAAGATTCTTGCCGCGACGGGAAAGCATCCCGCAGCGTCGTTCTGTGCTGATCTGCGTCTCCACGGCAAGGATGATTGGTATCTGTTTGCCAACCGAGAAGCTTCGCTGCTGCGCGCAGTCAGCCCGGAACTGTTCGGCAAAGGCTACCACTGGACGAGTACGCAGTACTCAGCCTACGGCGCCTTCGGCCAGGACTTCGGAGATGGCGTTCAGATCATCGACGGCAAGGACTTCGAGGGGCTCGTGCGAGCCGTCCGCAGAGTTATCGCTTAATCCATTGATCTATTTCTGAGCGCGCATTGCGCGCTCTTGTGAGTTTCAGCATGGCCCTGCACAGCGAGCTTCCGATTTATCGCGACACATACGACCTGCTCACAAAGTTGGTTCAGATCACGCGCAACATACCGCGCGAGTTCAAGCGATTGATCGGCGAGGAAATGCGCTCCGAGTGCGTGAAGATGACGGTTCTGATTTTCAGGGCCAACGTTGCCACGGACAAAGTGCCGTACATCCAGGAGATCCGCGAGCGCGTGCAGGTGGTGGAATTGATGTTGCGTATGTCAGTCGATATGCGATGGATTTCCCCCAAGCACTATTCCACCGCAGTCCTGCTCACCCAGAGCATCGGGAAGCAGGCAACCGGCTGGAAGCAATACAACAGCAAGGGTTCGCCTGCTGCATGAGGTCAAGGCCTTCATGCCCGTGCGAGATTGAATCTGGTCGTGCCGCTGACCCACGGGGTCACCGTTATGCGCATCAAGGATACCAGCAGGGCATGGGCCCGCCCTGAAAGGTCCTGCGCAGTTTCTCCACCGATGTCTCGGAGGGGTGACGAACATAGCACGATACGACGCAGTACTCAGCCAACAACGCCTTCAACCAGGACTTCGAAGATGGCAATCAGAACATCAACAACAAGGACTACGAGGGGCTCGTGCGAGCCGTCCGCAGAATCATGGCCACTGCTGCATGCTGATTTTTCTTTCTCTGACCTCGCCCAGGCTTACTTCGATTGCAGGAGAGCGAAGCGTAACAGCGCCAGCGCACTGCGCTTTGAGCTGGACCTGGAGCGCAACCTCGTGGAGCTGGATGCACAGCTGCGTAACGGCACCTACAAGCTCGGCCGATCAGTCTGTTTCGTAATCACGCATCCGAAGCCCAGAGAAGTCTGGGCGGCTGACTTCCGGGATCGAATCGTTCACCACCTGCTGTACAACGAAGTCGCCCCATCGATTCATGCACGATTTATTGCCGACTCGTGCGCCTGCATACCAGGCAGAGGCACTCTGTACGGAGCGCAGCGCCTTGAGCGGAAGGTGCGCAGCATTACCCAGAACTGGACCAAGGATGCGTACTATCTGAAGCTTGACCTGGCAAACTTCTTTGTCAGCATCGACAAGCGCATTCTCGGCAACCTCCTCGACGGCCACGTTCGGCAGTCATGGTGGAGAGCGCTGGCACAGCAGATTCTGTTTCATGACCCTCGCACCAATTACGAGCTGCAGGGCAGTCCGACGACAATCTCTCTGGTGCCAAAGCACAAGCGACTGACCGAGCAGAAGTCTACGCATGGACTCCCGATCGGAAACCTCAGCAGCCAGTTCTTTGCCAACATCTACCTCAACGAGCTGGATCAGTTCGTTAAACACCAGCTGCTGTGTCGGCACTACATTCGCTATGTGGATGACTTCGTCCTACTGCATGAGTCCGCTCAATGGCTCAACGATGCCAAAGCCAAGATAGAAACATTCCTGGCAGAGAAGCTTAGCGCAAAGCTGGCGCCACAAAAGACCGTCCTGCAGCCAGTCCGTCGCGGCATCGACTTCGTTGGACAGATCATTCTCCCCTTTGGAAGAGTCACCAGAAAGCGATCGCTCAAGCGAGCCGTGGATCGTGTTGCGACGCTTCCAATCAGTGACCTGCGCGAAACCGCCAACAGCTATTTCGGCCTGCTCAGGCAGTGCAGTCGCAGCCACAACGCGCGCCTGAAGCTAGCTCGCGCAGTTCTGCGCCGCGGCAAGGCTGTCGATTACAAACTCACAAAGACGTACGCATAGGATCGATGATGAAAAATATTCTGCAGGCGACTTCCCGACGCTACGGCTTCGATGGCTGGGCGCTCAAGCACAGAGGCAACGGGCATCCATGGACAAACTCAGTGTGCACCACCAGGCAGGAAGCCCGGGAACTGAAAGCCCAGCAGCTGCCAGAAATGCGCAAGCAGGTTGAAGTGGTGAAGGTCAACGTCGTGATTGAGGTGGTCAAGTGAGCAGAACATTCGAGAACGCTTCCGTATACCCGCTGCAATGGCCTGCGGGTTTCCCGAAGACCAGCCGGCGCGAATCCAGCCGCTTCGACACTTCGCTCTTCAAAGCGCTGGAGAACGTCAAGGGCGCTCTGCAGAAGTTCGGCTCCGATTCCGGGAAGAAGCTGTCGGACATTATTATCAGTTCAAACTACAGCCTCTCCGACACAAAGCCGGGAGAGCCTGGTGTCGCTGTCTATTTCACCTGGGATGGCGAGCGCACCTGTATTCCTGTGGACCGCTACACGCTGGTTGAGGACAACCTGCAGGCCATCTTTCATTGCATCGAGGCCAAACGCACGATGCTGCGACATGGCGGCGTGAATCTGGTGAAGGCCGCCTTCCGTGGCTATGCCGCATTGCCTAATCCAGATGCTGTGAACTGGCGTGACGTGCTCGACTACCGCGGCTTTGACCTTGCCGAGTGCAAGCTGGCGTACCGCCGCGCGATCGGCAATGCCCATCCTGACAAGGGCGGCAACGATGCCCAAGCGGCGATCGTCAACAAGGCTTGGGAAATGGCACAAGGAGAGTTGTCATGAAGAACAAACTCACTGACCTGAATGACCACCTGTTCGCGCAACTCGAGCGGCTTGGTGATGAGGGTCTCAGCTCAGAAAACCTGGAGCAGGAGATTAATCGCTCAAAGGCAATCGCTAACGTCGCTGATCGCGTCATTCACAACGCAGCGCTTGTCCTGAAAGCCCAGATCGCAATGGGCTCCGGACAGTCAGAGCACCAGCACCCGCTACTTCCAAGTCCGGAGGCAGCGAAGTGAGAGAAATATACACTCCTGCACAGTTGGCTTTTCTGCGTGAGCACTACCCGAAGCTGGGTCTTGCCGATCTCGCCAATGCATTCAACGGCGCATTCGGCTCATCCAAGACATCGAGCCAGATACGCGCAGCTTGTAAGAATCACAAGATTCGTTGCGGCCGAACGACAGGCGAGATTAATAAGGGGAAATTCACACTTCTCACGCCTGAGCAGGTGATGTTCGTGAAAGACAACTACTCGAAACTCACGCGGCGCCAGCTCTGCTTGGCGCTTAACGAAGTGTTCGGATCGGCGGTCCGCGAAAGTCAGCTGATCTCTTTCCTGAAGAATCAGAAAATTACCTGCGGCCGCACCGGCCACTTCCCGAAAGGCAATGTCCCGTACACCGCTGGAACGAAGGGATTTGTAAAGCCAAATAGTGGCAACTTCAAAAAGGGGAATCGACCCCACAACGCGGTACCAGTCGGTAGCACCACGGTGGATGAATACGGCTATCACAAGATCAAAGTGGCAGAGCCGAATGTCTGGGAGTTCATTCACCGGCAGGTATACGAGCGAACTCATGGTCCCATCCCTGCCGATCACAACATCGTCTTCATCAACGGTGATAGGGACGATTGCTCTTTGGAGAATCTCGAGCTCGTTACGCAATCTGAACACGCTGTCAGGAACAGGTTCGGCTATTCCAAGTTGCCGACTGAGCTCAAGCCGATAGCCAAAACTGTTGTGAGGCTGCGCATGAAGGCGGCGGCGCTTCGCAAGAATCGAAAGAATGCATCGAGGGCGGCGTGATGACAATTGACTCAGTTCTGCAGCCAAAGCGCCCGAGCTCCCCGGATTGGAGATTCCTGGATGTTCTTCCAAATCACGGCTTCCCTGCAGAGCGCTGGGTGAGTCGCTCCGGACATCTGGCGATCACTGCAGTTGAGGTTGTAAAGAACAGCGGACTTGGCCCGGAGTATCACGTGTCGTTCAGCAAGAACGGCACGCGCGTATCAGCTGACGAAGTGCCCGGCTTGCTCAAGCTGTTCGGCATGGAAGGTTCCGACGAAGACAACCATGTGCCAGGAGCAATTGCTCGCAATTTCTGGATGCCGGTAGCAGAGCGCCTGCACGGCTACGTGTGCCCATGCAAGGACACAGAGGCAGTGGTGATTGAAGGCGACTATGAGTGGCGTCCAATTGATGAGGCCAAAACATGAAGCCGGTAGCAATCGAGCGGGATGCAATGGGCTGGTGGGAACATCCGCAACTGGAGGCATCGCTTGCCGACGCTCAAAGAGGTACTCCTCATGAACGAGAGAATGCGCGCTTCCTGATGACGAACTTCGGGTTGGAAGTGATGCACATGCCGCTCCTGCCCAGTACCGATCCAGATGCAAACGACAACGACCTGAGTAAGTGCGCAGTGCCAGCACCACCAGGGCCGGATTGGTTCTGCATTCTGATCTGGGCACCCGATAACCTCGGGCCAACAGCCTGGTTCGCCAGAAAGACAAAACCACAGAACGATATGTTCAACATTCAATCAGCACAGAGGGCAGCGTGATGAGCATCGGGACAACGAGTTCCAGAAGACTGAAGCGTACCGGCACCGTGTCATTCGGTGACGCATCCCTGTCCATCTGGGAAGAGGGTATGCCTGGCAAATTTGGGCTGGCACAGGAATGGGAACGCTGTTTCAAGCGCGAAGTCTTTCTTCGGATTGTCCAGCAGTTGAACCGACTTGGATGGTCGTGCGCAGTGCCGCCTGACAAGGTGAAAAGCTACGGCAGACGGTACGCCGAGAACTCCCGCCTGTGCAGCAAAGGTGATCTCCATGCAGAGTTGGACCTGAGTGGGCGTCACATAGAGCTGAAAATGTGGCAGTCCATCAATACCCCTACACGCCCGGATCACGGCGGCAGATATGAGTCCAACAAGGAGGCAATCATGCCTTACTTGTTGCGACTGGAGATGGAACGCACCAGGCGGCGAATCCGAAAGTACCTGATCAACATTTTTGAAGGTTATGAGCCCCCCACGAAGCGACACGATGGTCGATCAGAGAAGCGAGGGCCGGGAGCGCTCACCGCCGAACAATGGATCGCAGCAACCTATGAAACCAGTTCGCACTTTAAAGGCGACACGACCGCATATCGCATTTCGGACTACAACAACAAGTCTGCCGATGGCGGAGTCATTCAGCACGGTGAGAGAGTCTGGGGATTCGATCACAAGGGGCGCCCCTTCACTGGCATCGCTCACTACAACATCAACAATATGTGGTGGGTGGCTACCGGCAAGTACGATGTCCGCAATGAAGCCAGCTTCCGGCTGTATGTCGCGCCACCGACCGAGTTGCGAGTCAAGCGCAATGACAAGCTACGCAGAAGTTGTCTGGAGCGAGAGCTCAATGCCGCAATCTCTGCAATGGACTTCCGTCGCGCCGAGATCATCCGCGACCTGCTCTGGCCGGTGAAGCAGGACCTGTTCCTGGTGTACCACTGCGAACATGAATGTTTCCATTGCACCGGCTTCAGCGGGTACACCAAGGATCGATTGGCTGCTGGAAAATTCACGCTGGAAGAAGTCAGAGGCTGGGATAAGGCGCCGAACAAAGTTGTGCCGCTAAATCCCAGGGCGGTGGCAGCATGATCGACAGCGCCGTCATTACCAATTGTGGCGAGTACCGCTACGCCCTCACCAGGAGCGCGATCGGCTGCATCGTCACCAGCCCTCCTGCAGTGTTCATCATGCTAAATCCGAGCACTGCTGATGCGACTATCGACGATCCCACCATCCGACGCTGCAGAGGCTTTGCAAAGCTGTGGGGATGCAACGGGATTGTTGTGGTGAATCTCTACGCTCTCAGATCGACGAAGCCAGAGGCTCTGTGGAATCACCCGAACCCCATCGGCCCCGAGAACGATGAATGGATCAGGCGGTACGCATTTGAATCCTCAGTCGTCGTTTGTGCATGGGGCGTCAACGCGAAGATTGATCGCGCCGAGTCAGTGGCGAAGATGCTTATCGATGCTGGCATACAGCTCATGTGTCTCGGGAAAACCACGACCGGCGCTCCTCGCCATCCGCTGTACGTCAAGGGCGATCAGCCGTTGATTCCGTTTGTCCAGAGAGAGGTGTCGCGATGAGAGTTACATGCGCAGGCTGCAAACATCTTGCCCAGAAGAAGACTGGCATAGGCGGAGTGATCCACTACTGCGAGTCCACTCAGGGTGTTGTTCCTCACCAATGGAAGTCCAGTGTGGCTGAAGGTTGGGAGGCTACGTTCTGGCGCATTCCTTTCTCTTGTCCGCTGCCTGACACCGAAGTGCTGAAGAGCGAAGCGAAGGCTCCTGAAAGCGAATGGGTGACCATCAAATCGGAGGTGGCGTGATGAGCGGTATGAAAATGGCAAAACCCAGCGAGAAGGATATCGAGTGCGGCGGCAAGCTGCTGCAGATACTCAACGCCATTGATGGGCGGTTTGGCGGTCCATTCCCGACCGAAGGACCGGACGATCTGCTGGAACTGCTGGAGATTGAGGAGATTGATTTTGATGCAGACAACGCGGAGCACCTTCAGGCGCTATACAACAGCCTGGCCGCACTGCTGAGAACGTCGGCATCATTCCATAACCGAATCATCGCTGGAATGTGCTACGTCATCATGTGGGACAAGAACGAGATTGTGGACCCAAACTCCGACACGCTGGATTTACACCCACGTTTCAAAGCAGCGGCCGGTTCGACAACGTGCGAACCGGACTCCGCTCTGGCAGCCGATCTGCTCAGCGCGCTCGAAGCATCGACTCGCGAGATGATCGCAGAGCGTGACTGCTTCTACGAGGGGTGCAGCAACGACGAAGGCGATATTCCGGACGATGAAGACCGCCATGCTTTGAGTGATATGAATGCAGCGATCGACAGGAACCAAGCAGTGATTGCCAGAGCGAAGCACGATAAATCGAGGGCGTCATAATGGCTGACCAGACCGGTATCGAATGGTGCGACTCAACTTTCAATCCGTGGATCGGATGCACGAAAGTCAGCCCTGCATGTGCCAACTGCTACGCTGAAGTGAGCACACCAGTACGTACTCGCGGGATTGAATGGGGAGCTGGTAAAGAACGAGTTGTGACCGTCGGTTCGTACTGGCACCAGCCAGTGAAGTGGAACGCTAGACCCTTCTTCCAGTGCGTGAGCTGTGGGTGGCGCGGCGAAGACATGATGCGGCACCAGAAGGACTGCACTGCGGGCGCTCGTGAAATGTTTGCGACCCGCCGTCGCGTCTTCTGCGCCAGCCTGGCCGATTGGCTCGACAACGAAGCGCCCATAGAGTGGCTGGTAGATCTGCTGGACACGATCAGGTTGACGCCAAATCTAGATTGGTTGCTGCTCACGAAGAGGATAGGGAACTGGCGGAAGAGAATCGAGGAGGCTTGCGACCTCGCCTCAGATGACCCTACCGGCGATGAACTGCACAACTGGATACGCGATTGGCTTGACGACGAGGCGCCGGCAAACGTCTGGCTCGGCTCCACCGTCATCGACCAGGACGAGGCCGACCGCGACGTACCGAAGCTGCTGGAAGTCCCTGCACGCACTCGATTCTTGAGCATTGAACCGATGCTGGGGGCTGTCGATGTTTCTCGATGGCTGGACCCGACTGGCGTGGAGTGTATGGACGTCTGCCCGTCTGATCGCTATGTCAACCGCAACGAGTACGAGATAGCTGGCAAAGACAACGATCCGATATGCGCGCACTGCGGATTGATTGCTGGATGGACCGGGTTCGATCCTGGCATCGACTGGATCATCTGCGGCGGCGAGTCCGGACGCAACGCTCGTCCTATGCACCCTGACTGGGTGACTTCACTGCGGGATCAGTGCGTCGATGCCTGTGTGCCTTTCCTGTTCAAGCAGTGGGGAGAGTGGGTGCCGAGAAGCGCCTGCTATCACAAATTCGCTGATGGCCAATCATGCGGTGACATCGACCCGTCCTGCCAGCGATGGCCTCACGTTGTGCGCCTCACCTTTAGCGGGGGAGACGGAGTGCGTCTGGAAGATGTTGACGGTGGATCAGATGCCTACATGCAGCGTGTCGGGAAGAAATTTGCAGGTCGCCTCCTCAATGGACGCACTTGGGATCAGTATCCGGAGGTGTCGGCATGAAAGCCGATTTGATAAAGCAGGCGATTCCGACTGAGGCTGCACTGTGCGAGTTCTTCATCGCTGAATTCAACAGCATCGACGGATGGACCTGCTACCCGGAAACGGGCGAGTTCGACATCCTGGTTGTTCATGACTCGGGCCGTCAGATCGGAGTGGAAGCAAAGCTGCAGCTTAATGCCAAAGTCGCAGACCAGATACTTCCTCCCCACCACTGGTACCGCCATGACGGCAAAGGCCCAGATCACCGGCTTGTGATCGTGCGTAGCATTACAGAGGCGAACGCTGGCATTGCCAAAATGCTGAAAATGGCGGGTGTTGACGTCTGGGCGCCTTGGGTTGGTGAAAGCTATAGACGAAATCCTGTAACGCGCGAGCACGAGATTTTCACCAAGGTGGAATTCCATATTCAGACCAAGCTATGGGAGGACGGCCGCTGTGCGAATGCTGAGCACCACAATGGCCACTGGACTTGCGCCCTCTTCGACTGGAACCCGGAAGAGCGTCTCCAGGTGCCGGGGGCTGTCCCGAACCTCCCGGCTGGAGTGTCAGCGCCAGTGAGAATGACGCCATGGAAACAGGCAGCTCTCAGGGTCTTCGCCAGGCTGCGCAGGCAAGGCTACATCACCACCAAACAAATTGCGGCCGAAGGCTGTAGTCCGACCATCTGGACCCAGAAATGGCTGGACCGCCATGCCGAGCGCGGGAAGTGGATCGAGACAGACCGCTTACCAGCATTTGATAAGCAGTATCCTGAACTTTTTGAAATCGCCATGAATGCCCAGTTTGCCCCTGAACCCGGCACCAGGGATATGTATCCGGAGATCAATTCATGAAAAGAGTCCCACTGATATCTCGTATCGACGAAGTTAAAACCCTTGCCGGCACTATCTCAAAAGCAGAATTGGCCGCTCATTTCGGAGTCACCAAAGGCACCATGGGAGTGTTTTATTCTCAGCACGGCATCAGCCTCAAGACAGAAGACCCGGTCGAGGCTGCAACACCCGAACAGCTGGCATTTGTGAAAGAGAACGCCGGCAAGATGTGCCAGGCCGATCTGGCGAAGAAGGCAGGGCTCGGCCTGCTCACGCTTAAGAAGCTGTGCAGCAGGCACGGTATCACTGCTCGCTTTTACAAGGCCCCGCAGCGCAAAGAGAAGAAGGAATCCACCACGAAAAATTCTCGCCAGCGTTCTGAAAAGGCGATTCTGGAGAGCCAGCTCGACGCGGCCAGCCTGTTGCTGCGCAGTCACGGCTGGACCGTGTTTCGCCCAGATCACTTTCGCTCACTTGCTCTGCAGAAATCGGCAGCAACGCAGCAATCTCTTGGAGCTCAGCAGCAATGAGAAACATGAGCTTTGCCATGACCACTTCCCAATTCCGCGCCCGCACCAAGGACGTGACTCGCCGCTTCGGATGGTGGCAACTGAAGCCTGGCGACCAGGTGATGGGTGTTGAGAAAGGAATGGGCCTGAAGCCAGGAGAGAAAGTGGTTCGCCTTGGCGCTATAGAGATTGTGAGTACTCGACTGGAGCCGCTGAGTGCCATTACCCAACAGGACGTCGTGCGAGAGGGTTTCCCCAACCTTACACCAGAGCAGTTCGTGGCCATGCTGGTCGAGCACTACGGATGCAACACAGACGATGAAGTGAACAGGATTGAGTATCGATACTTAGAGGTACGGCAAGAATGAGTAACCACAACACCAGGATGCCAATGCAGCCGATCGTGAATGGAAGATTTGTGGAGAACCGTATTGTCCGCAAATTGCTGGATACCGGGCCTCTGGATTTGAATGACTTGGCGCTGATGGAATTCACACAGCAAGAGCGAACCCAGTTCGCGCAGCTGATCGGATACTCCTTGAGCGGATTCTCAGAGCTTAGCTATGTCGACGATGAGACATATACGGCGGCAGAGGCCATGGCTGCAGATGGGGCGACTGAAGACCAGGCCCGAAACAATGCGCTCAGAACTCAATTGAACGAAGCACGTGCCGGAGTCAGAGCGGCCGCCTGTGCGCTGTTCCAGATTCATCCTGACGATTTAAACGACGGGCAGGACTCGCTATGACTCGCGTAACAAATGTTCCGAAAAAGAACAGCAGGCACGAAATTACTTGTGCACCGATGGATGGTGGCGGGTTTGAATTCAGAGGAGAGTGCGGAAGCACTATTTGCCGACTCAGTTCAGCAACTCAGGAAGGCGTGGCACGCCAGCTCGCTGATGTTATGACCTCTATCAGAGACATTGGATTTGAGCAGGGCCTAGAACATGTGCGTGCAGCCCTTGGAGTAAAGTCATGAGAAGAAGAGGCAGCAACCCTCCCCCACCAATAGACATGGCCCGGCCCGCTCCACCTCCAAACCCGCCGCCTCCCCCGCCTGGGCGCACTATGCGTTGTGGATTTTTCGGGATGCGGGAGACCCCTGAGAGCATCAGGGCAAGACAGGACTATGAAGTATTCATGAAAGGCTGGAGTGCTGGCTTCGCTGCCGGCAAAGGACTCTAACAATGGCAACGACAATCAAGTGCGACCTTTGCACCACCGAGGTCAAAGGCCCGACCACCATCATCATCGATGGCGGCGTGTACACCGTCCAGGTCACTCAGTTCAACATCCCGGCCGGGGTGAAGAAGATTGACGACATATGCCCTCGATGCTTGTTCAAGAGAGTTGCAGCACAGCCGCCTGTGGCGTCAGCAGAGCAGGTTTAGGTAGATGCTGATCGCGATCGACTACGACAACACATGGACTGCCGACCCGGACTTCTGGTCTCGGTTCGTCACGAGCGCCAGGTTATCCGGACACTCGGTGGTAATGGTCACCGGAAGGAAGCCATCCATGCCAGTGCCAGTCGTGGGCATTCCTGTGGTGTACACGTCAAACGAAATGAAGAGAAAAGCGGCAACAGCTGCAGGTTACAGCGTCGACGTATGGATCGACGACACGCCGGAAACTATTGGTCAGTGCATTGTGCTGGACTGGAGTGAATCATGAACATCGTCCCATTAGCAGAATACGTCCGACTGCGCAGACCTGCAGAGATACATAAGGCAGCATGCTCCTGGGCTCGACAGGCAGCTGCAGGCAGGATCCCGGGTGCCTTCCGGTTCCATTCAACCGGGCCTTGGATGGTAGACCTTGACATCCACGATGCGGAAGTGCGAAAAATGGCGACACCTAAAATCACAGCAGCACCGGACAGTGGAACGCCATCCCACGATATTGAGCAACTGGCGGCACTGCTTGGCCTTTCCGACGCTGACGTTCAGGCCGCCAAGAGAGCGGCCCAGGCATGACAATGGCACCACGATACCGCGCGCCAGAAAACTCTGACCTCCTGCAGTACCCCGGGCTCGGGCGCTACCAGGACGGGCGTTACTTCTTCAAGAACCCCCACACCGGCCGGCAGGCATCTCTGAAAACCAAGGACCTGAAACAGGCTGTGGGCCGCTGGGCGCTGGCAAAGGCCTTGTGCGATTCAGCCTATGGCGACCAAGCCGGAGCGCAACTTGCTGAGAAGTTGCGACAATCGAATATCCCGATCAGCAAGGGTGCGAACGTTCACTTGTGCGATTTCATGAAGACGTTCCGCAAAGACGTACTCGAGAAAGGAATACTCCGGATCAAGATTACACGTAACAAAGGAGAGTACGCGTCAGCTCGCACCCATGAAGATTACATCAAGTACTCGAAGCAGCTCGAGGCTCATCCGGATGCCGCGTTCCCAATTTCCTCCCCCACCATTATCACCAAGACTCGAGTGCTCTTGGCCCACTGGCTGGAAACTCCAACTCATTACAATCACCTTAAAGCATACCTCGGCCGTGTGTACGATCATGCTGTGAAGTCAGGCCTGATCGAAAGCAATCCAATGATGCACGTAGAGAAGGAGGCTGTGCCAGAGCGCAAGGTGCTGGTCCCCGATGACGCATACATCCGCATCACTGAAAAGCTGCTGATTCATAGGCACAACAAGAGAGAGTTTCCAGGCGAGTTCAGGGTCAAAATCGCTGACCTGCTCTACATGCTGTCGCAACAGCCGATCGATCTGTTCGACTTCCGGATCAGTTGGCTGAAACTAAAAGCGGGGGCCTACGGCGAGATTCATTTAGCCAGGCACAAGACCAGCGTAGAAGGTATTATCGAAATGAATGAGGCGATGCGAGATACCATAGACTGGTTGATTGCATGGCGTAATGAGCAGTTGCGAGTTGGCAACGTGCACCATGTGCCAGAGACCGATCACCTGATGGTCTTCCCCGCCTACATGGACAAGCGCCACCGCCGACAACCGGTAACGCACCGAACGTTCTCGAAATGGTGGCTGGAAGCGCGCCGAGAGGCCGGCATCGAAGAAGACTACTGGCTAATGGACATGCGCAAGAAAGGGCTTACCGATGAGTTTGTGGGTCAAGGCGAGAATGATAAAGGTCTTCATGAGACCGATCGCATGAAGTGGCACTATCGACTGGTGGTACCGCCGAAGCGCTCGAGGAACAGCCTTACACCGATTGGAGGGAGGCAATGAGGAAACCACGCGCCCCCGGACGGGATAGGTTGTTTATTTACGTGACAAAGCATCGAGCCCAGGTACAACAGAAGCTTGAGAATTATTCAATTTCTGAAACTGGATGCTGGGAGTTTGGTGGCGGTCGTAACAAAGATGGGTACGGCAGAATTTACATTCAGAACTATGCTTCGTGGGAGTTCCAGGCGCATCGTGTGGCGTACGCTTTCCACCACGGACGCGATCCAGTAAGAAAGCTGGTGTGCCACACGTGCGACAATCCGCCATGCATAAACCCGGAACACTTGTTTCTTGGAGAGGTGCTCGACAATGTTGCGGATATGCATCAAAAGAGCAGAGCTTCTCCGCAGGTTGGGTCAGGCAACGCCAACAGCAGAATTACGGAAGAAGTTGTCCTTGAAATAGTTGGCCAGATTCGCGCTGGACTCAACAACATGGAGATTGCGCAGACTCTGCCTGTGTCACACTCTCAAGTAAGTCGAATAAGGCGCGGCAAAGCTTGGGCACATGTTCTGGCAGCCGCCAATTACAAGCCGGGGGTTCTATGATTTTGCGAACGAAACACATGCTGCGTTGTTGCGAAATTGTTGTGGAATTGTTGTGGGGTGTGAATGGCGCCCCCTCGGAGAGGACGCAAGGCACTGAACTGCAAAGAGAAGTAGTGGAGGCTGGGGTCGGAATCGAACCGGCGTACGCGGAGTTGCAGTCCGCCGCCGCTAGTGGCAAATTCCTTTTAATTATCAACCTCTTAAGCACTTTTCTCGCGGTGCAATTTCGTGTAATTCTCGGCAAAGGCGCGCATTATAAATCAATAACTTGCAAAATCATACTTGCGGTTTTTATTATCGCGTTCGCCTCCTCCCAGAGCTACGCTGACTCTTCAGAGCAGCCTCCCCAATGCCGAGCCACCCTCGATCAAGACTTCACAATCACGATCCCGAATGCCTTCGGATTTGGGTTAAAGCTTCGCTACATTGGGAAGTTCACGTGGGCCTTCCAGGAGACAATACCGAACCCTCTAAAGTTGGGATGCAGCGCTGGAGAATACGACGGCGACATCCTGACTATCCGAGATCTCAGAGAGGGGAAAAGATCGTGGTATGTGCAGCTTCAGTATGGTGGATACAACAAGTGGAGGCTACACTTTGCAGAACTACGGGTGGGAAACTAACTGGCCGCAGGCAGCTTCGCAACCATATTAGTTGTGATTTCGGCAATTACCTCACTAACAGTCATGTCCCCATGCTCTGCCACTGACAGCACAAACTCCTCAGAGCAGTCTCCCGAGTAAGGCCCGCCAATCCAATGAAAGCCGATTCGACCGTTTTTCAGATCAAGCGCGTCGATGCTGATCTGTGGGTGAGTCTCCACGCCTGTGTCTATCACTAATGAGGCCATGCTGTTACTCCAAGATGTAGCCACGAATCACTGAGGCAATACTGCCCGTGAAATTGGCGTCAGGGTCTATGGTACATTTTAGGTTTGTTCCGTCTGTGGTGTTACTGGCCAAAGTGAATCGACCAGTGCCAGCAGCGAGCCCTGTCGTGAGGGTGACAAAGCGATCAGCGTCAGAACCATCACCGCACACCACATCTTCAATCGTTGCGCCTGTGATCTTGTACGTCCAACTATCAATCCAGATATCGCCAGTCGGGAAGATCGCCTGGTTTGTGCCACCAACGTATTGAAGCTCATGAGTGCCAGCCCATGTGTTAGTCCAGCGAATCTCAAACTCTCGCTTGGCAGGAATACGAGTTGCACCAGAAGCAGGAAGCAGTGCGTGATTGCCATTGCCACTACGATCGAATATCTGAGCAGTGTCGCCTTGGCAGTCCTCTGCGTTGATGTGAAGGGTGATGCCTGTTTGGAGTATCTGTATATTCTTTATCCAAATATTCTTTGTGGATGCAAGCCCGCCAATGGCCGCGCCTGTTGTGGTTGTGAATATAGCAGGACCCCCTGACTCGAATAAAAAAACACAATCAAATGTAAGCGTTGTCCATGCGTCATATACTGGAGCAACATTGTTAGATTGGTTTTCTTTGAGTGTGTTACCGCCCCACCCAATATACCTGCCAGCGCCAAAAGCACCTGATTCTGCGTAATAGTCAAATGTAACCTTTGCTTTCTTGCCGATTTTACCGCTAACGACGCCGCTCTTATTCATTGCAAACTGCGCGCCAGTACCAGTGATTTTAAGCGTGTCATCAACTCCACTAACACCGTCTATATTTCCTGTGACAGTGTTGGTGGAGCAAGTCCACCCGTCCACACCAGCACTAAAATCACTCTCATATACAGGCACCTGACTCGCATACATATCAGCAGGCGATGGGCCGTTGATGGAATAGTCCAAGACTTCGGAATCCGACTGCAATCGATTGAGCATTTTGAAATCGTAAAATCTAGACGCTGTTGTGCTTGTCGATCCTCCAAGGAGGTAAGCTGGGTCTGTAAGATCAATGTCAAAAGGACTTCCAGCAGCGATAGCGACCGCTGACCCAAGCGGAACACCATTCATATATATCTGAGTGTAACCAGCTGCCAGCGCAGACTGCCTCTTAAATGCGAGCGTAAAGAGCACCACATCCCCAATATAATCTGCAATGCTGTCGCTGTAATGCTCCAGCCAATTATCCCCGGCTGAATTTGGGGTTCGGATAAACAATCTGGCAGGTACAGTTGCTGTTTGAAATAGCAGTCCGTTTGCGCCGACGGTCCCGGTCATTATGAGAATATTTCCGAGCGCTTCAGTGATCATTGCTCGGATATGTATGGTGACATCGCTCGTTCCGATGTTGTATTCATCTGCTGGCAGCACCTTTATCGCAGGCACTGACGCACTCGCAGTCATAGCCACACGCACTGCATGGGCTAGTGGGTTCGTGAACTGCTGCACTTCTGTGATGTTGACGATCTCGGCGGCTAATGCGGCTTGCGCCGTTGCGATACCGGCCTGAGTTGTTGCGGTCGCTGCGTTTTCTTCCGCGTTTTGAATGTCGGTTAAGTTGGCTAGTACGGTTTCGATATCGGCGAGCGCATCAGCTACAGCGCTTATATCAGCACTGTTGTCAGCTGCAATTATTACATCTGCAATATTGTTCGCGACAGTTGTGACGTTAGCAGAATTGTCGGAAACCGCAGTTATATCGCCAGAGATAGCGGCCAGTGTTGCGATGTCAGCAGATATGGCATCAAGGGTAGCAATCTGTGCGGCGATCTCTGCATAGGCATCGTCGAACTTCCCAAGAAAGCTGCGGATATCTGCAATCTGCGCGTTAGATACGCCGACCACGCCGTTGCTGTCGACGAACACATCCTCGACGTAGATTCTGGCCACTGGCAGCGCGCCGACCGGAATCGTCGGATCGCCAGCTATACCATATAGCGCCGTCGACAACCCATCGTTGTCATAGTCTGTTTTTACTTGTTCGGCCGGAGTCCCGGTGGCGACAGCCAGCCCGGCGCCATTCGGCCCGACGTAGATATAGGCGATGTCGATACGACCCAAGCCTGTAGCCGGAGCGTCTTCCACCGTAGCGCTCAGGTCAATCGACGTGAATGCACCATCTTTCAGACTGGCGATGTTCCCAAATTCGTATGGGCGAACCGGATCTGCGCTGACATCGGGGTTCAGGTGATCGGGGTCACCAGTCGCCTCTCCTTCCAGCGCGATGGTCATGTCTGCGCCTGAGGCAGTCACCTTGCAACCGTAAGTGACGTGCGGCCCCATGTGCGCAAAGACCAGAGGGCTGGCGGCAACGGATGTCAGTCTTGAGCGCACCGACTCCAACCGCTGCCGAAGATCCGCAAACTGTTCACTCGTGCTGGTCATTACTCACCTCTACTCCCTGATTGACTTTCTTTGCTTTGCGCGGCGCTGGATCTGGCAGTATCTGCATGAGCTGATTCGACATCATGATATTGATGCCACTGGCAAGCTCAGGAGTCAGCTGGTTGCCGATGTTTCGATTCAGCATCTGGGCAAGTGTCTGAGACACCTGCACGCGCAAAGTGCGGTTGTCGATCTTCATAATTCCCTCATCACACTGGTACCAGGGGAAGCCAATACTCCACGGCATTGACCATGATCTTGATCTGATTCGCTATTCCTGACAGCGGGCCTGTGCCAGCGACCACATCCTCGTACACCACCATGCCGAGAGTGGTCTTACTGCCAGAAGAGTTGGCGCCATACACTTGAATCTGTCCGCTCGTCTTTGCGCCTGCAGCGCCTTGCTTGATGCAGACATTGGCGTTACCAGTATTCGTGGCATTTCCCACTACCAGATTCTGCGTAGAACTGGTCATTGTGAGCGCGCCCGCTGTTGTCAGATGTGAGCTGAATCCTCCAGAGCTAGCGCTGAGCGCGCCACAGGATAGTGAGCTTGATACGGACAACGTGCTAAGCATCTGAACAGTGCCGTTGAATCTTGATTTACCGCTCAGGACGTTAACCGAGTAGCCGTTCGTAGGATTGGTGATCTCAAGCCCAGTGCCATCGCCACCAGCTGAGAACACTTCCAATTGCAGGGCCTTCCCATTGGAAGTTTCGAATCGAGCTGCTTCAGCGCTAACAGAACTTCCAAATACACCGCCTGCGAAGAAGTCACCTGGCGCTGCTACAATCGCGAAGTTGTTATACCCAGGAACAGTCTGGCTGCCGGTAGCCAGCACATGCGTGCCTTCAATTGCGCCTGTGAAGGTGCCTGTGGCGGCAGAGATGCTTCCAGCGAACGTGCCTGTGGCGGCGCTAAGGGAACCACTGAATGAGCCCGTAGCGCCGGACAGCGCCCCTGAGTAAGAAACGTCGCCAGAGGAGTTGATGGCAACGGCATTGATCCAGGCACCGTCAGACTTGCGGTTGTAACCCATGCCCAGGCCGTTGGCACTGAGAAGTACCCCAGTTCTCAGATCTCCAGAGTATCCAGCACCCAGCCCCGCAGGGTTGGCTAGGTTGTGTTTCGCGATTACCGAAGTGCCAGTTACCTCGAGACCATAATCGCCTGACGTGCCCGCGATGATATTACCCACACCGGCATCCAGAATGTCCTGCAGGTCCTCTTCGGTGAACTCCGATACTGCGGCCGCGGCGAGCTCGCTGATCGTCATGCCCGTGGTTGTTGAGTCACCTGTTAGCACCACCGTGTCAGCAGTCAGCGTGCCACTGATTGTCAGGTCGCCGTCGGCGTACCTGAATTTCGGACTGATCGAGCCGCCCATTTCCAGCGTGCCGTTGTTGAGATCGAAACGGCTGCCGGCAGAGTCACCCCAGTTGTTGCTGTAGATCGTGCCTGTCTGGATCTTGTCGCCAACGATGCGGGTGATCGAGGGGTGCACCTTCCCTGACTCTGTGCCGTTCTGATCCAGGAGCACATCCATCAGCGTTACTTCGCCGATGAGCCCAATCTGGCGGGCTTGGATCAGGACGGTGTCTTCTGATATGGCGATCAGTGATGGCAACCGATTCGCATCAGCCTTTCGCTCGACAAGCACCTCCAAGCTCTGGAGTCGTTCTTCCATCGCCAGGATGTGCGTGTACGGATCGACAACGAAATTCGGTAATGAGGGTGGCGCCGCCGTCCTGGTGGACATGCCGATAGACTTCTGCCCGCGGGAAATTGTCATGCTGGACCAGCCACCGTCAGAGGGATGATGTTGCTGCGAACGTATTGAGTGGATTCACCTGCAGTGGCCTTCCTGGCCAAACAGCACGTGACAGACGCCCAGACCATGGCACTGGGCAACAACACAGGGGTGGTGCCCGACCAGGTGAAGTTGCCGTCGTCGTCCTCGACGAAATCTGCGGCCATCACCTCGATCGCGTTCGTGAGCGGACCCAGCGCCGGGTAGTAGTGCGCTGTCTGATTGCTCTGATCAGCCTGGCTGGTTCCCTCCGCTCCGCGTTCTTCACATTGCAGGTAATACAGCCCGAGTCCGGTGTCATACTTGATGCCGCTGTGGCGTATTACTTCACTGTTGGCATAAACGAGTTTGAACTCGGGTAGTCGGCTGTCGCCGTAGTCCAATTCCGCTACGTGGATCGTGTCCCCTGCCGCAGGAACGAAGGGCAACTCGTCGCCCTGGCCCAGCAGCAGTTCGGTGCTGCTCGACTCAGCGACCTTGTAATACTGGGTTGTGCCATTTACGGTGGACTCGATGGAAATCCACCACATACCGGACAGGTCGATATCCGCCGTGCCGGCAGTGTCGGTATAACGGATTCGGCGAGTAGTTCCGCCGTTGGCGGCCGGCAGAGTGAACAGGCCAGCAATGCCGACGCTCTGCAGGTAGAGCCGGGTGCCGGTGTCAGACCCGATCTCGAAAGCGTTGGCGGCATCTGCAGTGCTGTAGAAGATCACAAACCGGTCCGGCACCGCGCCGGTGTCTGGGTCGTATCCTGCTACGATGCGCAGATCAGCAGTGGCCTTCTCGGGGTTCGTGGTGACAAACAGTTTCGGATCAACCGGGGCGGCCAGGCCGACGCTTGCGATGGATGTGAACGTGCCCAAGTTCGTCAAAGAGGTTTCGGCCCAGTCGCTGTACACCTCCCCCTGGACGTACACCGTGCGCACCCTCACCTGGTGCTGGCCAATCTCACCAGTCTGCCACTCCCAGCGATTCTCCAACGCGTTGTACAGCGGCTTCCAATCAGCATGCCTGGCCAGCCTGTACTGAGCCTCGAACGCCTTGACGTGGATGTCGTCGACCGGCACGGTGAATTCGAACACCAAGTTCGTCACGTAGTCCCCTGAAGATGACAGAGCGAGTTCTGAGGTCAGGGACAGGGATGAGGGCGAGTTGATGACGTATTCACCGACAGTGCCAGACCAGTACTTCCATGGGCCTTTCGCGCGGCCGACGCCCGCAACGCGCAGCTCAAGGGCTCCGACCGGCGCAGGCATTTCCAGGTGGGTGTTGGTTGTCGTCGCCCAGTGGGACCATGTAACGCCAGCATCGAGGCTACGCTCCAGAACGTACTCCACTGCGCCCGGGGCCTGAGACCATGCGATGTACAGGATCGATGGGTTGGCAGTGTTTTCAACCAGCAGAGTGCGCACGACCGGGGCATCCAGATCGCTGGCGATCGGGGCCGGAGTGTTGTCCGGAGGAGGAGTCGCCTCGTCAGCGGTATGCACTGCATCGACTTCCGCCACGCACACGAGCTCTACGACATTGCCGCCTCGAGGCTTGATCTCCTGCACGATCCACTCAACCAGAGTCGATCCCACCAGGCCCAACTGGTACAGGCTGCGCACGGCGCTGCCACCGGTTTCTGGTGACCAGTCCAAGGGCGAATTGAGCACGCACTGATTTGGCTGGCTTCCAGCAGTGACCACATGCGGGCCTGCCACTGTGCCGTCAGCCTTGCGCAGGCGGATCGCATAGCTGCCCACACCGAACGTCAGATCCTCGGACGTCGTGAGTGTGGTTCCGGATACCGCGACAATCTCGCCGCCCTGGTCGTAGCGGAAGTCCTCATTGGCGACAATGATCATGTCGCCACGGTTCGGGATGTAGCCTTCCAGCTCTGTTTCGAAACGACACACCTTGCGCTGCTTCAATGCGCAGGTCGCATCGTAGATGCCTTCGCGAAAGGCCTGATCGCGATCAGTGATGCCTCGGTAGGTGATGCGCTTCGGTCTTGCAGCTGCACTACCAACCGGCTGACACAGCACCTGGTTCGTGACCCATCCCGCAGAGGGATCAACGAACTCTGCCAGCACGCTATCGTCTGTCTCGTCATTGAGCAGCGCGTACTCCACGCGGAAGTTGCGCAGATTGTGCCGGTTGAAGATCGTCGCCGGTGCAGCCTGCGCCGCAGTTCGGACGAAGCTGATCACCTGGTTGTTCATGATCGGGTACGCCCTGCCCGCCCGCGCCGCAATCTTGAGCGCGTCCCAGAGGGTGACAGTGGTGTCGAACCGATAGTTGAACTCGTCGCCCCTGCCATCCCAGACCGAATCGAGCGTCAGCAGTTTTTCCAGATCGACCAGAGCGTCGGCGCGCTCCGCGCCATAGTGCGCACGTACAATATCCGCCAGCGCCCAGGCGATCGATGTGGTGGCGGTAACAGCGGACCATTCATCGCCATCCCAGATCGGCAACTTGCGCGTGGCCACGACATTGAATCTGCGAGAGCTGTTGCTGTTCAGGTTCCCCGTGGCCCGGGCACGCACGGCAAGCACCGTCAGGCCGGTATAGGTGGCCGCATCGTCTTCCAGATAGGCGCGCAGGCCTTCCCATGTGCAGCGTGTGAAAAGCTTGGTACCGTTCGCGCCAGCCTCACCACGACGCAGCCGAACCTCATAGCGACCAGGATCGACCTCGAGGCCTCGCGTGATCCGCAGAGGCGTGCGCCTGGCATCAGTGATGGTCTCGGTAAATAGCTCAGTCCAGTCGCCCACAGGATCGCCGCTGCTGTCCTCGTCAATTTCCCTGTACTCGCATATCAGCGATGTGGTGGCCTGGTCAGTATCGCCATCGGATCGAGCACGGAAGAGGCCGGACTCCCACACGACGTCCACTTCCAAGCGGTTAGCTGTGGTGTTCGGCGCGTTGGCAACGAAGGGCCCAGTGAATGATTCTGTGAGCTCCTGACTGGCAGGCTCAGCGCTGCTGACCACATTGGTCGGGAACAACGTCACAGGCTCGTTGTAGTAGTACTCGTAGTCGATCTCTTCGAAGCTGCTGACGTTCGTGTCTTCAATCTTCAAATCCTCGGCACTGAACTCCCCAGCGCCCAGGCAGAACAACTGGTACACATACTGCTCGTTGTTGTTGTACACGTGGAAAGGCTGGGCCAGCAGATCCATCCAGATTCGATGACGTCCATACTGAACCGGGATTGGCGCACCCAGGCGCGCGGCATTGGTTTGCGCACCCAGGCTATAGGCCGGGCTGGTCTCGGCATCGGATGGAGATTTCGGACGCGGAGTGAGCGCGGCTGAGGCAATCGAGAATACCGCCAGGGCAATCTGAACCCACTGCAGGGGTGTGCCTGGTTTGATGGCTATGACGATCTGCGCGCCCTGAGGGATAGGATCAGCCCAGCGCTCCCGATGAAACACGGCGCCATCCATCACCACCATGCCGATCATGTGTTCGCGGCCGCGGTAGTGATGCGTCGCCCAAGCCTCGAAGTTTTGGCCGTCCGCAATGCAGTGATACGCCCGCTCACGCAGGTCGAAGTGATTCGGCAACTCAACGATGAGCATAGCGATAGTACTGGACGTGCTGGAAGTTCATGCGGCGCAGACCGCCGCGATCGTTGCACAGCACCCCACCTGGAGCAGCGTGCAGAATCTTGCCACCGTCGACGTCAACCCAGACGCCCACGTGGTACGCCTCTCCTGCTCGGCGCATCACAACAGCGTCGAATGCTTGTGGGCGCCACACCTCTTGCCAGTCGTCGGACATTGTCTGCTCTTGCACTGCCGCATTGATGCGCGCCAGCTGACCTTCCATGTTGTCCAGGCGGGGGATTTCAAACCCGCCCTGATGCTTGCAGACGTGCCACAGCAGCCCATAGCAGTCAAAGGAGTCCGGGCCGTAGGAGTCGTGCTCGAACGGCTTGCGCATGTACTCGAGTATCCAGTTCAACGTGACAATCCCGGGTGGTCGTAGATGTTGTAAATGATTGAGGGGAACTTGCGATTGATGTTGTCGGAGTTTCTGGCCTTGGCCACCACCTGATCTGCCGTGGCCACTGCGCTCTCCAGTGTCAGCATGGTGGGCGGGTTCTCTGCCGGCGCGCTGGTGTCCGTGCTCAGGTAGATCCTGTAGATCACAGTGATCGGACCCGGGTTATCCATCGCGATCTGCAGATAGTCAGCCGCTACCTGGTCGACGTTGCTGACAGTGATGTCGATGGTTTCGGTACCGGCATCACCTGCCCGCGGGAGAACCAGATCGAACATGCTGGCCTCGAACGTCACCTCCTCGCTGGGGTTCTCTGGCGCCGTTGATTCCAGAGTCGCATCGAAGTCTGAGAACTGATTGACCAGGCGAATCGGTGCCGGGAAATCGTCGTGCAGGAACTCGAGGGTTTCGACAATGACGACGCCCGCCGGAGCAGAGGCGCGGACGGTATTCAGATCAGGCATTCAGGTAGGTATCCAGTGCAGACTCGGATGGGATCGCATCAGTGCGCTGTTCAATGCTGAAGCTCAGCAGAATCTTTTTCCCCTGGGGCTGCGGGGTATACACCCCGAGCATCCGTACTTCCTCCCATGACATCGAGGAGCCGCCCCATACCTTGAAGTTGAACCATTGCGTCCCATTGGCGATCTTGTGCCTATGCCATGACTGGAAATAGAGGTACTGCTCTCTGGTCATGAGGAACTGGTATCGGCCATCCTGTATCGCTGTCAGGAACTGCTGGCGAACCTTGGCGCCACGCGTCATCGGTGTACGCAGCACTGGATCCACCACAGACTGGTCGTGAGCAATCAGGGGTTTGCCAAACTGCTCATATGGCCAGGTCTCAAGCGCTCCGTTTGGTGATGCAGCCATCAGCCGATTCCTCTCGCCCTGGTCACGCCGTAAGCGCTGCCCATCACGTCATCAATGGCACCATCCTGCACCGCACTTCGCAGCTGCTCGATGATGATGTCTTGCTGGATGCGACCACCTTCCATGCGACGCGGCCCGGGCGTTACGGTCACGGGAGCGTTGTTGATGATGTTGAGGTTTACGCCGCCACCCGAACCTGCACCGCCCATCATGCGTGCTGTCTCGGCACGACCAGTGATGACTGCAGGGCCGCGAACAATCTCAGGCCCGACCTCTCCAACAATTCCCCACTCCCCCGCATTGAGGGTACCGCCAGAGTCGAACATGCCACCGAATGCTGCGAGGTACGGATTGGCCGACTTCGCCAAGCCTCCAAACACTGATTTCAAGACCGAGGATGACAGAGCGTCGGCGGACATTTTTCTCAGGGTCTGCCCGAAGCTTTTCGCCATACCCTTCAGACCACCGTCGAATGGGTCGAACAGGAAATCTGAAAAGGTTGACTGCATGCTGCGAGCGGCCTCCTTGCCGATCTCCTCAATGACTTCCATCTGTTCCTTGATCTGCTCTGTGCGCGCTTTGTCGGCCTCTGCCGCCGCGTCCAGGGCGTCCAGCTCCTCGGCGAGCAGCATGATTCTGGCCTGCTGCGCCTCATCAAGCAGCGTCAGGTTTCCGAAAGCAATCTCAAAACCCACGCGCTCCGTCTCAGTCAACAGGTTGCGTGTGGCGACCTGTCGGAACATCGATTCTTCCAGTGCTTCGAATTGCTGAAGCAGCGGATCCGCTGCCTCGTATGCGGATGCCAGGGCGGCAGCAATGCTGGAGCCTTCTTCCTGGCTGACGCCACCGCCCTCCGGACCCAGGGCTATAAGCTCGGCCAGGCCCTGATACTGATCCTGCAAGGTCGCCAGTCGAGTCTGCTCGTCGGTCATTGTCGACTTGCGCAGCTCGGCTGCTGTCTTGATCGCCTCGTCCTTGGCTTTAATTCCGTCCAGTTCTTCAGCCAGCGATTCGAGGCGCAGCTGGTCGGCCTCTTCCAGGCCCCTCAGCTCACCAGAATTTATGTCGTATCGCAGACGCTCGAGTTCAGTGATCTCGCCGACGAGAGCAATCTGTTCCTGGTAGGACGCTATTCGCGTGGCAAGTGCAGTGCTGAGACCGGTCTCAACATCTACGCCTGATCCGCCCTCCGCTGTCGGCGCGGAAGGATCGGCCACAGGGACAGGCACCACCGGCGCGCGCAGTGAGTTGACCAGATCAATCTGGGTGCGCAGCGCCGCAATCTGATCGTCAAGCTGCTGACGTTGCTCAGTTGCATTGGCGCCACGGATACGTGTTCGGCGCTGCTCTAGTGATTCAATCTGCTCCAGAAGCCTGGGAATATCGTCCCATGCAGGACCATGCTTCGCCGCAGCGAATGCCTCTCCCAGCCACTTCGAGAACTGCACGAGCTCGCGCGCAGCGGCGGCGGCACCAATGGCGATATCCGCGATCCCTTTGACGACCAGTCGGATGGACTCCTGCGTTTCCGGCTCGTTGATCAGATCGGTGAATTCCACCATCTGAGGCAGAAGATCCTGAGCCAGCTGGTTGCCAGTGCCCGAAATCACTTTGCGCATGCGCGTCAGGTTGTCGTTGAATGCTTCAGCAGCATCACCAGTATCCTGGTCGAACACTTGGCCCAGACGCTCCGCCTCGGAACGCATTTCCGCCAGGCCTTGTCGCCCACCATTGAGGAGCGGGATAAGTTTCGCGCCAGACCGGCCGAGCAAATCCTGCGCATACGCAGTCTTGAGCGCGCCATCTTCCATGCCGGCGAAGCGATCAGCAACATCACCCAGAATGTCGTAGTTGCTGCGCAGCTGCCCATTGGCATCCATGACGTCGATGCCAAGAGCCTTGAAGGCATCAGCGCCCGCTCCGGTGCCTTCCATGGCTTCCTGGATTGCTCGAGCACTCTTCGTCAGACCTGCGGTCAACTGCTCGAAAGAGACGTCGCTGAGCTCGGCTGCATAAGCCAGGCCAGACAGATCGTCGATCGCATAACCAACAATCTTCGACTGTTTTGACATCGCATCAGCGGTGTCGATCGAGGACTTGATCAGTGCGCTGCCAGCCACTACACCAGCGATCGCGAAAGCAGCAGTCGCCTTCGCAGCCCGGTTCATCTCTCGTTCGATTTTTCCGGAAGTAGAACGCGCAGTGCGAGCAGCCTTGTCCATGCCAACTTCGAAGCCACCCATCTTGAGCAGCAGGTCGATGGTCAGGGCGCCAAGGCTTTTCGATGCCATATCAGTTCCAGTTCTCCAGGTCTTTCAGGGTCAGGTGCTTTTCTTTCTTCTGATTGCCCGCATAAGGCATGTAATCGACCATCTCGCCTTTGCCACCCACTGCGCGGTTGATCATCATGGCCAGAAGCGCGAAGCCTCTTTCCATGTGTCGATTACCGTTCAGGGGTCCGTAGGCTCTGATGTAGCGCGCCCAGGCATCAAACTCATTTACGGACAGGCTTTGCTTTGCCTCGACGATTGTTCGTCCGCCGATTCCGTGCAGCACCAGTTCGTGCCAGATCACTTCCTCCGCCTTCAGGCGCTTTTTTTTTTCGGCGCAGGGCGGGGTTGTGGGTGATCACCTTGGCGAGCATCGCGCCGGCGAGGGTTGGGTGTAGTTGGTAGGCCTGCTCGTAGGTGAGCTGCTCCTCGCCGTTCTCGCCCAGGCGCACGCCCAGGCTGATCAAATGCGCGGCGTAGCTCCTACTCAAATCCTTTTTATTTGCCTGTGCATTCCGAAATTGCTCTATGTCTCCATAGGCCAGTTGTTTCACGTGGATCAAGAACGAGTCAGTCAACAAACCGCCAGACTCGTCCTCGCGGATCCATGTGATTTCTTCAGGCACTGCGGCAGCGCTTATCACGCCTCCAAGTGCTGTCAGCTGCTCAATGTTCATGCTGCTTTAGGTACCAGAGTGCCCTTGCCGCTGCGCTGAATTGCCAGAGCGGTCTGCACAGTCGCGTTCAACTGGAAGTCGAGCGGGAAGTCCGTCACGTGACCTTCGAAGGTGTAGAAGGTTCGCGTGGTCGGGAAGTTGAAGTTGCCAGCGCTATCGACGGTCGGGTCAGCAGTGCCATCACTCCAGCCGATGGCGAACTTCATGATGTTGGTGTCGGCGCCGGTGGCAAGAGCATGCAGGCGGACGTGAGAGGCCTCGGCAGGGTTTGCCATGATGGTGCCGGTGGCTTGACCAGGAGTTGCCAGACCCTTCTCGTAGCGACGCGCCTCGGTCTCTTCAAGGTCTGTCACTTCGATATTGTCCCCAGGCGAACTGCCTGGATTGAACGCTGTGATCTTTGTAATACGAACAAGTGACTCGTCCGCAGGGTCGATGAACCACACGCGCGTGCCTTTGGTGAGTTTGGCCATGATGCATTCCTCTTCTGGGGTGAAACGAAAAAGCTATCGGTTGACCAACCAGTCAACGTCAAAGCTGTAGTTGTAGTCTTTGGTACCGGAGTCGCGACGCTCGCCTCGCCAGGCGGTCACGTAAGCGTGAAGCTCGATTGCATTGCGAAGCGCCTTTGCAACGTTGCGCGCATCGGTAGGCGTAGCTGCATACACATCGATCTGCAGAGACCACTGGTCAATATCCGGAGCGCCATCAAGCAGGTTCTCTGGCAGGCCGCTGGTCGTTTGCCATACAACGTACGGGAGAGCCACGCCCTCCGGCGCCTCGCCGAACGGATACAGACGAACCGGGTTCGTGCCGATCAGTGTCGTGATCGCAGAGACAGCCTTGCAGACTTCAAAAATGGGAGGAAACATCAGAGCGACTCCAACTTGTCGACTTGTTTCGCGAGCTCCACGCCAATCTCGTCGACGACCTTCTGGTGGTTCGCATTCGCAGCTCGGCGCATGAAGGATCTCGCGGGCATGTTCTTTGTGCCGAACTCCAGCAGGCGCCAGTACCAGGTGTCTCCGCCTGGGTTGTTCTTCCCGGCGCCGGCAATCTCTCCCAGCTCCTCCAGAGAGGCCTGCCCTGTGCGCGCACGACGCTGCGCCGCTCGTTGCGCCGCCTTGCCTGTGGCCCGGGCCCCTCCAAGCACTCCGATGCGCATGAAGACACCGCCGATGCGCTTGCCGCTGCGTGTGGAGTTCTGAACAACAATGTTCTTCGCGATGATTGCAGCGGTATCCGGATCGTCGAGCTCTCTGGCGTTCGCGCGGGCCTGATTCCTGATGACGTTGGCGCCCTTTCTCGCAGCTGCCACTGCGCCTCTCTTCTGGAGTTTTGGCCCGAGTTCTTTGATGCGCTTCGTCACGGCGTCCAGGCCCTGCAGGTCGATCTTGAGACCATCAGTCACGGTGAACTCCTGAAAGCTGCAGAGCTTCCGGCAAAGGCATGCGGTTGAATGAGGTAATTGCGGTTTCGCGGGAGCAGTTAATGATTTCAATGCCGCGGCGCACAGCCATTTTCTGGACGTCTGCGAAATGCCTCAGCCATTTCTGGCAGCGGGCGGCGTCTGGATTCTTGGTCCGCTTGTGATCACCATGGCAGTGAGTGCCGTTCTTCACTGAGCAATCGAAACCGAGAAGGAGAACGCGATCGGCACCGGCTTCCATGGCGAATTCAATGGCGCGAGCACCGCTATTGGTATTGCCTGGATAACGACCATGCACATTGACGCCGTAGCGCTCACCGGCGCTCTGCAATCCGGTCCAGCGCTGTGCAGGGATGTCGATATCTGGTCCGTAGTTTTTCCACCAGACTTCGTCGCCGGCGTAGATGACCTGAGCGAACCGCGCCCACTGCCAGCTGCTGTTGACTGCCAGTGTTGGAAGTCTGGATTTTTCGACAAGTGCGCAATCGTCACGCGTGAGAGAAGGCCCGCTGGCGATACACACAACGGTGAGACCCTTCCACTGCGGAAGCATGTTTTACCGAGCAGCGTCCAGCCAGATGTCGTCGTGCTCTTGGCCGAGCACCCAGCCGCCCAGGAAGGGCCCACCGAGAGTGAAATGTGCGAGCTTTGGCGCGTCCGGTTTCGGTTGTACTCCAACCAGCCAGTTCCAATCGCCTGGCAGCTCTCCGATCTCGGAGTCGTGCAGCCAGTAAAAGGCGTGGAGGTCTCGCCCAGGGCGCTCATTGATGTCACGCAGGGAGAGCCGACGGTTTGCAGGGTGATCGACGTTTATGAGCATAACGCTGCTCCAGTTCTTGCGCGGGTAGACCAGCTGCTGCTGACCGTCCATCTTCTCGCCTGACACCGGCGGCATGCTGTGCTTCACCACCATCACCGCCTTCTGCGGATCGATGTGCGCGAGAATATTTGCAACGTCCTCGAGAAAAACCACGTCACAGTCCACGAACAGTACCCACCCACGCTGCGGCAGGATGAAAGACAGGAATCTGGAGTTGGCAAACTCCGTGGCCATCGGAGCGTTGCTGATGATGTCGTATTGACCGCCTCGGGTATCGACAGGCCTGGTCAGCAGCCCGCGCTCGGCCAGCCGGTGAGAATTCAAAGGCTCGACCTCTACAGAGATCGAAGCGTGTCGGCGCAGGGACTTCTCGGCGACTTTGAACGCGACGTGTTCCCGGTGATCATAGCCAATGAACACTTTCATGGCTTCATCGCCTCCACTCGCATGTCTCGATTCACTCTGGCGCCATGTGTCTTCGGAGCGAGAACAACAATCCGCTCGAAGCCTGCTTTCTCAAGCAGCGCGACGATCGTGTTCGGGGTGTATCCCCAACGATGGCACATGAATGGATCTTTGTGGCCGGGGTCCCCGAACAGCGGCCACATGCACATTTGATCGTTCATTCCTGCCAGCAGATTGCGCGCTGCGGCCTCGATGTTCGGCAACTCCAGCACCAGAGCGCCTCCAGGCTTGAGCATTCTCTTCCACTCAGCCAGCAAGGCATCGACCTCCCAGAGGTACACATGCTCAATTACGTGGAGGGCCTGCAACAGATCAGCCGCACCGTCAGCAACTGCCGCCTGAGATTTGAGAGCCCCCATCCGATCAAACTCAGCTGCATAGAGCAGCTCCGGTGCTCGAGGGGCCGCAGGGTTATGCACAGCATCGATGTTGAAAAAGCCATCCAGGACTTTCTTTCCGCACCCGAAATTAATTTTCATTATGTCCTCGGGAATATCTCTGGATGGGCACGAACTGCAGCCCTCGCCATAATGCGATGTTGAATATCATGAATGTCCCGGGCCATCTCGACGGCGTCTGACGGATGCCGATTAGGCAGTTCACAGAATTTGTTCCATAGCGTAGCGGTGAGAAGAATTAACTCCTGCTCTTGCTCTGTAAGCATCTTCAGGCCTTGTAGATGGTTGTGTGGGCTTTCGCGGCAGGTGGCTCGGGCGTGTAGAAATACAGCGCCAGCGATCGGCGCTGCACGTCCGCAGGGCACGCGAGTGGTGCCGGATGGCCGTGCCAGCTGTCATCGTTTGTTTCGAAGATCACGCAGCGCCCACCGATGGGAGCTATGAGCACCGGATCGTCGAGACCCAACTGAAGGTGTCCACCCCATACGTCTTCCCAACGCTCGTTCAGGTAGATCAGCATGTTGACTCGGCGATGCCAGCCCTTCGGATGCCGATTGAAGTCTATGTGCATCTTCAGGTACCCGCCCGGCGGGATGCAGTGCAAGCCCGCGCCGAAGAGGTCCGGATCTGTAATCAGTCCCGCAATCCCTGTCACCGCCTCAACCAGTCCGACATCGATTGCAGCAACAACATCAGCCGCCACGGATGGCAGTTGCGAGGTGTGCATTTTGATGCTGGTTTTTCCGGTCTTGGAGTTCCACTTTACTGGCCACTGCGCATTGATCGCAGCGACGATCCCCGGTGAGAGGAAGTCGTCAATGACCGTGTGCGGGAATGGCTTGTTCGTTACTTCGGGGTGCAGGGGTTGATGTTGCATTCAAGATTCCAATGAGCCATTGCCAGAATATGTCCTGCTCACATTCCCGGGTGGACCATTGCCACCAGGCGAGCCTGTGCAGGAATTCAATACGGGTGCTTTCGCTTGGTTGTTCGTTCGAACGTTCCAGATAGTTCGGATAGATGGCCGCCGCGGCGCCGTCCTCACATACAACGGGGACTCCCATCCTGCAGGCGTCAACTGCAACATTTGAGTGACGACAAACCACAAGAGACGACTGACGAAGTGCAGATTCGATGCTTCCACCTGAGTGACCATCACACAGGACATTCGGCTCGATCGGCCTGCGCGGTTTCGGTCGATACCACAACTCTCTGTCCGGGAAAGCCTTGCGGATCTTCCTGGACATCTGCGCGCTCCACCCATCGCAACCAACTGCGTTCGATTTGGGTCCGCATCCAGCGAGGATTATCGGGCCGGCAGCGTCTCCCCCGGGGTTCATCGCCAATCGGGCAGACTTCCACCGAGCCGAGCCAGGGGAATCGCCGAGCATGATGTATTGCGGAGAATGAAACCCGTCCAGGGATACTCGGTACTTGCGTTCAGTTTCCGGCAGATCGCGCTCCCAGTAGCCCGCGTCGAATGCAACCAAACGGCCACCAGCGGCCGTATGCTCCAACGCGTGAGGCAGACGATCCGATCCGCCAAGCCCATAGGTAACCAGCACGTCTGCGTGACAGCGTTCGTAGCCACTGGAGAGTCTGGCATCAAAGCCTCTGGCCTTCGCTCCCAGCAGAATGGCACGCATCAGGCGCCTTCCGCGCATCGGCATGAGAGTGGGTGTCAGGAGTTGGAAGCGCACTTGACACCGAAAGCCATAACCTCAGTCCGGGCAAACCATCGCCCACCGGACTCATCATTGAAGGTCGGCGCCTTGTCCACGATTTCCCCACCACTGACGAGCCATGTTTCCGTCCACTCGATGTCAGTGAACAGAATGCTCAGCGCCTCCGGAGTGAATCTCCAGAAGTCACTTGGGTACGCATGCACTCGCCAGACGAATGGCACGGAAACAAGAATCGTGCCTCCAGTGGAGAGCGCATCCTGCAGGGTTTGTGCAGCAAGCCATGGTCTGGCCACGTGCTCCAGCACTGAACAGCAATCGACATGCCCGTAGCCCGTGTAACCGGCTGGCAATGGTTTTTCCAGATTGTGAACCAGATCCACTCCCGGACCTTCCTGAATGTCCACTCCAAAGGCGGCGCGGTAAAGCTGTCGGCGATCTTCTCTCCCCTCGTACATGCGACTGCCAGCGACGAGCACCGGGCCCTGTCCGATTGAGTGCCTTTTCAGCAGAATGTTGGTTCCGATCACAGGAGAGTTTCCAGCCAGGTTCGATATTGTGTTGCTACAGCTGCAACGGGAAGCATCGCTGCCCGCATCTGCTGAGAAATTCGGACACGTAGAGATTTGTCACTGAGCGCGTCAAAGGCTTCGACGAGTTGCTGGCCATTGTCGATCCAGTACTCGGCGCCGCACTGCACGTGCTCATACCCGGCTTCTCGAGAGCACAGCGCAGGGATGCCGAGTGCATGTAGGTTGCTCAGTTTGGTGCCCGGTTTCCATGCCGCTGCCGGATAGCCACCGAGGTCTCGCAATGCTATTCCGATATCAGCCTTCGCCAGGTCGCCGTTGATATTCAGTTCCCATCCACGTTTTCCGGTCTCGCGTATGAGCAGGGGCATCCATCGCGCCAGATACTGTGGCGCCCCTTCATATCCCACCACCTTGACATGGCCTCGCACGACAGGCTCCCGATCGCAATACTTCGACCAGCTGTGATGCGGCAATACCAACGACGGGAGGTCGCTCTTGGAATCGAACTGCATGCGAGGAGTGCCGAATACCACCGCGGTTGGCCGCAGCGCATCCAACGTTTCACGCAACCAGGTCACTGCGGACTCTTTGCCCCAAGATGAAGGCTGTGGCCACCCATCCACGATGTCATAGACCCAGGGCTTACCACTGGCACGCACCGTCTCGATCACGGCAGGAGGGGTGCGTTTCACCACGATGATCACATCTGCATTCCTGCAGGCTGAGCTGGACGCCATCGGGCGAACATCAGCCTCAAGCGCTTCGCCCAACTGAACGCCACGGATCTTCCAGCTGCCCGCGTTGCCGCCCTTGCCGGTGACCAGAATTTTCATTGATGGAACCCAAGGAGCCGCTCGAATGGCAGCCCGCTCTCAATCTCATTCATAGTGAATTGCGCCCAGGCCAGTCGACGAAACATCTCGAGCCGTCCGGCGTCAGTGTTGTCCTGCTCGCCGATCCAGTTCGGCATATGAGATTCCACCGGGATGCCAAGAATCAGAGCCTTTATCGCGGCCCCGCTGCCCCAGGTGATCACCTTGCCGCACTCGCGCAGGTCAAGTTCGAGAGGAGTGGCTTCACGCCTGCCCGGGTGCCGCCGCATTCGACCCGCGAACTGATGGCCCCATCCCGCGGGCATTGCCACGCCAGGGGGGCCAATTCCGCGCTGAGGGAGAATGACCGTTTCACCACGGGCTCGCCATGGATCGAGATTAACTCCGAGCCCGTCCCATCTGTCGGAGGATCCAATCGGAAAGCGCCCGGCAGTGTTGTGGAAGTTCAGGGCCAGCGTGTACCAGCTCTCTCCCGCGAACTCATTTCCCCATGCAGCGTTTTCCATCACGATGACCGGCAACCCGGCGCGCTCAAAATCACGAGCTGCTCGCTGGCCCTGCGAGATTCGGTTCCATGTGACAAGGATATCGCCGGCACGAGTCTTCGACGGCAGGCCGAGTCTTGGCTCGAAGCCTGCGGCTCGCACGCCGGCAGCAACCACCCTGACTCTATTCTCCGGGGTGTACCGAAGATTCAGCCAAGCAACACCGGTCATCGAATCGCTCGCAGCGCTTCAGTGATATCCGCTTTCGGAAAGGCTCTCAACGCGGACCCTGGAGTGCAGTTGATGACTTCGATCTCTGAGTGCCGCCGCGCCCACTTTTCAAACTGCTTCTGATGCAGCTCGAACTTTTCCGGCTTGGTGTTTGCCAGGCCATTGGAGTAGGGTCCGAAGAAGTGAGTGCCGTGCATGTCGTAACCAAGAAGCAGCATTCTGGTGAACCCGTGCCGCCGCGCAACCTCGATTGCCAGCAACCCGCTATTGGTTGCCTTGTCGACTCCGCCATCCACCACCTTGTGCACACCCTTGACCCAGCCCGCACAAAACTTGTGGCCGGCGAACTGATGCGCAGCAGGATGTTTCTTCCACCATTTTGCGTCGCTCGCCACAAGGAAGTTCGCCCAAGGGGCCAGCTCAAATGCGTTATTGACAACGCCTACGGAAACGTCACGCACCATGTTCACCAATTCACGGGTGAGCGAAGGGCCAGGCGCAAGCAGCACAACAGATGTCAACTCGTCTTGACTCCCTTGCGAACCGGCACCGTCACATACTCCTGGCCAGACTCCTTGTCAGGAAGAATGCCCGCGGGCACGTAAACGTCTCCGCGATGAACAATCCGGAACACAGCAGGGATGCCGGCACGGTATCGGAAAGTGATGCGAGCAGTGATTTCGGTTTGCTCCGTACGAGCTGCGATGAAATCGCGCGCGCTCAACGGCTCTATGCTGGCGGGAACGCTCGACATCCCAGTCACTGTTGACCATGTTTCGACCATCTCGCCGGTGGTGTTGTCCTGTCCAGATGAAAGGGCCTCGATCGAGATCCTGTGGCGCAGCATTCCAGCATCCAGACTCATAGCGCCACCGGCAACCGCAATGGGTAGAGGAGCGCTTCAACCGAAGGCGGGAGCATGCTGATGGTGCTTCTCTGAGAGCCCGACCCATCTCTGAATCGGTAGTGCTCTCCGACCAGCAGCATGACAGCCAGTCTCACCTCATGTGGAATATTGAGCGGCGTGCCGGAGGAGTCGACTACTACTTCGCCGGCTGAATCCAAGAACTCGTCTTCGGCGCCATCGAGATAGTTGATAACAGCCGCGCTGGCCGAATGAACAAGCGCTTCGAGGTACACGTCGTCGTGATCAAGGTCGCCGGCGTTGACCTGCCTCTTCGCTTCTTCAAGTGTGATCAGCATCATTTTTGAGAGGGCTCATAGTTCTTGCCATCACGACCCTTCTTGCAGGCGAGACGCCAGTCTTCCGAAAGCCCTGGCTTGCCGATCGGGTTGTCTTTTTGCGCAAGGTAGAAGTTGCCCCCGAATGTGACGCCGTTTCCGGATTTGTAGTCAGAGACATCTTCGCGATACACGCCGCGATCGATGAACACCGGCAGGTTCAGAGCGAACTCTTTGACCTCTTCGCCTCGCGCGAATCGGATCGTCAGATTTCCGCAACCATCGTGCTGCAGGTCCAGATCGTCGAAGCCAACGCCATCACGGCCATCAGCCCCGTCTCGGCCGTCTTTCGGCTTGGGCGCAGTCTCGATACAGCGCATAAGCAGGTCCTGAGCTCGGCGCTCGAAATCCAGAGCCCAGCTGGCCACATTCGATTCGAGGCGAGAATCCACTTCCTCGAGAGTGACACTCTTTCCGTCTATCCCGTCTGTGCCATCAACTCCATCACGCCCGTCCTTTGGCACAGGGATCGCGGCAATCAATTCCTCGGCATGCGATTTCAGTGCAGGCAGGACATCGTCCACCGTCACGCTCTTGCCATCAGCACCAGGAG
>Ga0172380_10000841_pt1 | contig 55738 bp, 38 predicted proteins | sample Leawe162metaG_FD_119747 | JGI IMG/M metagenome (GOLD analysis project Ga0172380, IMG submission 119747) | Leachate microbial communities from a municipal landfill in Southern Ontario, Canada - Leachate well 162 metaG | ecosystem: Engineered > Solid waste > Landfill > Unclassified | place... | reverse complement strand
CGAATACGAAGAGAATCGGCGCTAAACACAAGGCCTTGGCGGAATGTCTGTCGCGTTCTTCCGATTCTTACGTATTTTATTCTGTATCCTGAATTCTGACTCCTGACTACCTGAGTTGTTACCGGCCGCTACACCTGATACGCGACGCCCGGTCTTGTCATGCATATGTCTTCCCCCACGTCATTGACCCGTTACCCGGGAAAGCAAGCCCATGATCTCGCGCGCGGCGGCCATGCCATCGGCGATGGCCCGGGCCACGAGGGATGGGCCGCTGCGGATGTCGCCGGCAATAAATACGCCCGGAATACTTGTCGTATGCGCTTCAGCCGTTTTGACGCCGGCCTGGCCGCCTGCCCGCCATGCTATCCGCGGCGAGATTGCAGGCGGGGCATGTTCAAGATGGAGACTGGCGGCGATGCGCTCCCAGCCGGTCACCACATACCCCAGGGCCAGCAAAACCAATTCGGCTTCCACCGTGAACTCCGTGCCCGGGCGCGGGATGAATTCAAGCCGCCCATCCGCCTGGCGGCGCGCTTCAACTTCGACGCAATCCAGGGCGGTGACGCGGCCGTTCCGGCCGTGAAACTTCAGTGTGTTGACCCCCCAGCGCCGAACGCCGCCTTCCTTGTGGCTGGTCGAGTCGCGCCGGATAACGGGCCACATGGGCCATGGCATCGCGGCGGTTCGCGCCTTGGGCGGCTCGGGCAAAATTTCCAACTGCGTAACGCTTTTGGCGCCTTGCCGGATGGCGGTCCCCAGGCAGTCGGCGCCTGTGTCGCCGCCGCCGATAATCACGACGTTTTTACCGCGCGCATCGATGTCCTCCGCGGATCCCAACCGCTCCCCCGTATTTTTTTTATTCTGGGCGGCAAGATAATCCATGGCGAAATGAATGCCCGCCAAATCGCGGCCGGGGACCTTTAAATCCCTGGGCTCACTCGCTCCGCCGCACAGGCAAATGGCGTTGAAACGGCTTTGCAGATATTTGCCGGATATATCCGTCCCGACATTCACCCCGGTCTCGAAACGGACGCCTTCCTGTTCCATGAGCCGGATACGCCGGTCTAAAACCCATTTTTCCAGTTTGAAATCCGGGATGCCGTAACGCAGCATCCCGCCGATCTTTGCGGCGCGCTCATAAACCACGACCTGGTATCCGGCCTTGTTAAGCGTGGCGGCCGCGGCCAGGCCGGCCGGACCGGATCCAATCACCGCGATCTTCTCCTCAAGGCGTTTTGAGGGAGGCATCGGCTTAAGATAGCCCTTGGCGAACCCCCGCTCGACGATCGCCAGCTCGATTTGCCGGATCGTCACGGCCTCGTCATTGATGGCGAGCACACAGGACGCTTCGCAAAGGGCCGGACAAAGCCGCGCCGTGAATTCAGGCAGGGGATTGGCCGCGAGCAGGAGCGCCAGCGCCTCTTCCCAGCGTTCCTGCCAAGCCAGGTCGTTCAATTCCGGGATCGTATTCGCCAGCGGACAGCCGTAGCCGTGGCAGAAAGGCGTGCCGCACTCCATACAGCGCGCCAACTGGGCACGGAGCGCTTCGTCCGCGAATGGAATCTCGACGGCCTTGAAGTCCTTGATGCGCTCATGCGCGGGACGATAGCCGGGCTCCTGGCGCGCGTGCTCCAAAAATCCTCCGGTTTTACCCATCGATGACGCCCTCCCGTTCGGCGGCTTCATCCGCCTTGCTCATGCGGCCGAGCGCGCGGCGGTATTCCATGGGGAACACCTGGACAAACAAGGCGCGCGATTCCCGCCAGTGCGCCAGGATATATTCGGCTTTCCTGCTCCCGGTGTATTCGAAATGCTTTTGAATCATCGTCCGCAGTTCTTCGCTGTCGGCCGCGTCGGCGATCATGTCCAAATCGACCATCTCGAGATTACAGCGACTGTCGAAGCTTCCATCCGGATCGTAAACGTAGGCAATCCCCCCGCTCATGCCCGCGGCGAAGTTCACCCCGGTCTTGCCCAGGACAACCACCCGGCCTCCGGTCATGTACTCGCAGGCGTGATCCCCCACCCCCTCGACCACGGCGTAAGCGCCGCTGTTCCGGATCGCAAACCGCTCCCCCACACAGCCATAAATGTAAGCCTCGCCCGCCGTGGCCCCATACAGCAGAACATTGCCGCAGATGGTATTGACGGAGGGATCGAAGTTCGCCGCCGGGGGCGGCACGACCACGATCCTGGCGCCGGAAAGACCTTTCCCCAGATAATCGTTGGCATCGCCTTCCAATCGCAGCGTCAATCCCCTGGCGCCGAAAGCGCCGAAACTCTGGCCGGCGGTCCCCTTAAACCGACACACGATGGTATCGTCCGGCAGCCCGGCCGCGCCGTGTCCGCGCGCGATTTCGCCGGACAGCATCGCGCCCACGGCGCGGTTGACATTCCGGATGGGCATTTCGATCGCGACGGCGGCGCGCTTCTCCAGCGCGGGCTTGGCCAGTTCTATTAATTTAACGTCCATGACCTCCGCCCGTTCCGGCGGCTGAGCCTCGACACAGCGCGCCGGGCCGTTCCCGGGCACATGCCGGAAGATCGCCGAAAAATCGAGGCGGCGCGCCTTCCAAAAATCGATCGCCGGATTGGTTTCCAGCAGGTCGCTGCGTCCGATCAGATCGTCCAGCCGGCGAAAACCCAGGCGCGCCATGTATTCCCGGACCTCCCCGGCAATCATCGTGAAGAAATTGATGACGTGCTCCGGCTTACCGGCGAATCGTTTGCGCAATTCCGGATTCTGCGTCGCGATCCCCACCGGACAGGTATTCTCGTTGCATTTGCGCATCATCACGCACCCGCACACCACCAGCGGCGCGGTGGCAAAACCGAACTCCTCGGCGCCCAGCAAGGCGGCGACGATCACATCCCGGCCGGTTTTTATCTGGCCGTCCACCTGCAGGCGGACACGACCGCGCAAATTATTAAGCATGAGCGTCTGCTGTGTTTCCGCTAGGCCCAGTTCCCACGGGACCCCGGTGAAATAGATCGAGGAAAGCGGCGAGGCCCCGGTGCCGCCGTCACAGCCGCTGATGAGCACCTTGTCGGCGCCGCCTTTGGCCACGCCGGCGGCGATGGTGCCCACCCCGGCTTCGGAGACCAATTTTACGGAGACCTTGGCGGCGGGATTCACGCTCTTCAAGTCGAAGATCAGTTGTTTGATGTCTTCGATGGAATAAATGTCGTGATGCGGCGGCGGCGAAATAAGCGTCACCCCCGGCGTGGTATGGCGCACGCGCGCGATCTCGGGATTGACCTTGAACCCGGGCAATTGTCCGCCCTCGCCGGGTTTGGCGCCCTGCGCCATCTTGATCTGCAATTCCCGGGCATGCACCAGGTATTCCGCGGTGACCCCGAACCGGCCGCTGGCGACTTGTTTGACCGCACTGCACCGGTTGTCGCCATTGGGCAAGGGGTCGTACCGTCCCGGATCTTCGCCGCCTTCCCCGCTGTTGCTCATGGCGCCGATGCGGTTCATGGCGATCGCAAGGGTCTCGTGCGCCTCCCGGCTGATCGAGCCGAACGACATGGCGGAAGTCACGAAGCGCTTCATGATCTCGCCGACGGGCTCGACCTCCTCAATCGGAACGGCTTGCTGTTCCTTGAAGTCGAACAGGCCCCGCAAGGTGCTGGCCTGTTTGGTCTGGTCGTTGATCAGACGCGCATACTCGCGATACAGGCGCAAATCGTTGTTGCGCGCCGCGCCTTGGAGCTTGGTGATGGAGTCCGGCGTCCAAAGATGGCGCTCGCCATCCTTGCGGTAGCGATAGCGCCCGCCGCTGGGAAGCAACTGCGGCGCGCCGGGCGCGCAGTCGTAGGCCGCCGCATGGCGCGCGGCCGCTTCGGCGGCGATTTCCGCAAGCCCGATGCCCTGGATCCGTGAAGCCGTCCCGGGAAAGTAGCGCTCGATCAGCGCGGCGTTCAAACCGACCGCCTCGAAAACCTGGGCGCTCCGATAACTGCGGAGTGTGGAGATGCCCATTTTGGACATCACTTTGAGCAGTCCCTTGCAAATCGCCTTGATGTAGTTTTCCAAAGCCTGGGTGACCCCGATCTTGCCTTCCAACAGGTCTCTGCCCGCCATATCCGCCACAATCTCGAAGGCCAGGTAGGGATTGATCGCCGTCGCGCCACAACCCAGGAGCATGGCGAAATGATGCACCTCGCGGGGCTCGCCGGTTTCCAGAATCAAGGCCGCGCCGGTGCGCTTGCCCATGCGCACCACCGCCTGGTTGACCGCCGACACCGCCAGCAGGGCGGGAATAGGGACCATGTCGGCGGGCAGGTCCCGGTCGCTCAAAACGAGCACCGAATGTCCCGCCTCGATCGCCGCTTGCGCTTCCCGTCCCAAACGCTCAATGGCTTTTTCGAGGGCTTCCGCCGTCCCGACGGCGGTGGCCGCACTGACTGAGGGAAATCCGATGGGCAGTGTGGCAATCGAAAAATCTTTCAGGTTCAGCGATTTGATTCTGCCCAAATCCTCGTTGGAAAGAATCGGGTGCCTGAGCTTGATCAAGCGGCTGTGCCGGGGACTTTCCACCAGGATATTGGCCGGGTTGCCCATGAAGGTCATGAGCGACATGACCAGCTCCTCGCGGATCGGATCGATGGGCGGGTTGGTGACCTGGGCAAACAGCTGTTTGAAATAGGCGTAAAGCAACTGCGGCTTTTCGGAGAGCACCGCCAGGGGCGTGTCACAGCCCATGGACCCGATGGGCTCGTGCGCCCGCGAGGCCATGACCTTGATCGCCATTTCCAAGTCCTCGCGGGTATAACCGAACAACTTTTGACGCAAGAGCAAATGCGCCGTATCCGGCACTACCGGCGCCACGTCGTTGAACAGGCCGTGGAGCATGATCTTGTTTTCTTCCACCCAGCGCCGATACGGCAACCGGCGGGCATAGTCGTTTTTGATCTCTTTATCCTTGAACACCCGCCGCTCGTTAAAATCGACCAAAATCATTTCACCGGGGCGCAGGGCGCCCTTCTCGAGAATTTCGCCGGGAGCGAAATTCAGGACGCCGGTTTCGGAAGCCAGGACCATGAAGCCGTCTTTGGCGATCGTATAACGGCAGGGCCGGAGCCCGTTGCGGTCCAGGAGCGCGCCCGTCACGGAGCCGTCCGTAAACGCCACAGCCGCCGGACCGTCCCAGGGTTCCATCAATCCCGAGTTGTACTCGAAGAACCCCCTCAAATCCGGCCCCATGGGGTATTTGGGACCCCAGGCCTGGGGAATCAGCATCATCATGGCGTGGGGCAGTTCCCGGCCGCCGGCCACCAATAGTTCCAGGGCATTGTCCAGACAGCCCGAATCGCTGCCCTCGGCATCGATAATGGGCAGAAGTTTCGCGATGGCGCCGTTCAGCCGATTGGATGCCAGCAGGGTCTCGCGCGAGCGCATGTGCCGGATGTTGCCACGCAGTGTGTTGATTTCCCCATTGTGCCCCAGGTAACGGAAAGGCTGGGCCAGTTTCCAGGATGGAAAGGTGTTCGTGCTGTAGCGCTGATGGATGACCGCCACGGCGCTGATAAAATCCGGGGCTTTCAGGTCAGCATAAAATTCGACCAACTGGGCGCCCAGTAATAACCCCTTATAGACAATCGTCCGGCACGAAAGACTGGGAACATAAAATTGGTCGCCGGGATTCAATTTCTCGGCGATGCGGCGCTCCACCAGTTTCCGAACGACATAAAGCTTGCGCTCCAGGACGACCGGGTCGTCCTGAACGGCGCCGATAAAGCACTGAACGATGAGCGGCTGTTCCGCCCGAGCCTTGGCGCCGAGCACGGACGGATCGGTGGGGACCTCGCGCCAGCCGAGAAAAGGCAAGCCCTCCTCACGGACAACCTCCTCGAACGCCGCGCGGCATTGTTCGGCCAGTTTTCGATCCCTTGGAAGGAAGACCATGCCGACGCCGTACTTGCCGGCCGGGGGCAATTTCAGGCCGGCGGCGCCGCAGGCGCGCCGCAGAAAGTCGTCCGGAACTTGGACCAGAATGCCCGCGCCGTCGCCGGTCTTTTCGTCGCCGCCGGTCGCGCCGCGGTGCAGGAGGTTCTCCAGAACCCTGATGCCGCGCACAACAATCTCATGGGATTGGGTCCCATCGATATTGGCGACAAACCCCACGCCGCAGGCGTCGTGTTCATTGCGTGGATTATAAAGTCCCTGACGCGGTTCCATTGGCATTCTCCCGACATCCAACTGACGACACCTAAACACGCACACTATCGCAAAAATCATCCGTTTGCCAAGCATAGTATTTCAGATAATTACTAACGTTCTCATAATAGGCCAGACGTGAAATTGTCGCCGGTTTACACCGGCGGCTACGTAGCCGCGCCTGTGAAGGCGTGGATTCCTAAGACAGCCACGGCGTCACCGCCGCGGCCACATGATATAAGAGTTTGCCTTTTCCCGAGGGAGTGGGGATGAATTTCGTAGCCGCGCCTGTGAAGGCGTGGCTCTTCCAAAACCATGTCCATTCTATTTCGGGAATGTTAATATCTTGACGTCCATAGAATTCTGCGTGAAGGCCGAACCTAAAATTTCCAGTTTCATCCTCCATCCTTTTCATCTATCCTGCTTCCCTATGCGGAGTCGGCCAACAACAGTTGCGGCGGATTGCAGGGGCCGGATCGTCGATCTGCCCGGACTGGCCGCCGCCGGACGCAGTGGCCACACGGTCTATCCGCTGGATGGCGCCCAACTCATACCCCTGCCCGCCGGCAGTGACCTCTACCTACTGCCAAAGCGGCAGGCACTGGGTTTTGACGCTGACGGCAGGATAGTTGCCGCTGACGGGCGATACACCGCCGTGGCGGCCTTCCTGCCGCCCGGCTACACGACCCTCTCGCTGGCCGCCTTCCAGAGCGGCGCCGCGGCGCCAAGACTTCCGCTCTATTGCTACGGCGCCGTCGCCTGGTATCGCGGCGGATTCCACGTCCCGGCCTTGCGGGTGGATTCCGATCCCAAGCACGATCCCAGCCGCTGGGACCGGCGCACGGTTGGCCGGCAGGTCAAAGCCTGGCTCAAGCGCTATCCGGCCAACCGCCTGATCGCGCACCATGGGCTGGTCTGCGCGTTGCAGTACGCTTGTCCCAATGCGATCAACCTGTTCCTGCGGCGCTGGGAGGCGCCGGTGGCCGTATCGGGCGGGTGTAACGCCAAATGCCAGGGGTGCATTTCCAAACAAGCCGCGCCGGATGTAAAATCGCCGCAGAACCGAATCGGTTTTGTTCCCACAGTGGAGGAGATCGTCGAATTGGCGGTCCAACATCTTGAGCAAGCCCCGCGCGCCATGATCAGCTTCGGCCAGGGCTGTGAGGGCGAGCCGCTCCTGCAGGGCGACCTTATCGAAACGGCCATTCGCGCGATTCGTCGGCAAACCGGACGCGGAACCTTGCACCTCAACACCAACGGCAGTTTGCCCAAGACAGTGGCACGCTTGGTTGACGCGGGATTGGACAGCATCCGCGTGTCGCTGAACAGCGCGCGCGAGCCGCTTTACACGGCTTATTACAACTGCCAAAACTATTCCTTTGCCGATGTCAAACAGACGCTCCGGATTGCCGGCCGGGGCGGATTGTGGACCTCTCTGAACTATCTGACCTTTCCCGGCGTCACGGACGATGAAAAAGAATACGCCGCGCTGGCCAAACTGCTGGCCGCCGTAAAGCCGCGGATGATCCAATGGCGCAACCTCAATATCGACCCCGACTGGTATATGCAGACCGTTGACCGCGCCGTGCCGGCGCGCCGCCGCCGGATCATGGGCATCCCCGAGCTCATGCGAAGGTTAAATACGGAGTTCCCGGAAATCCGCTTCGGCTATTTCAATCCGCCGGCGAAAAGTGAACCGAGAATGGCAGCTACTCAGATTTTCAACTACGAAACACGCAAAATTCACGAAACAAATTAAGAGAGCTGACTTTGGACATCCAAAAATTTATTTCTCCCATTTTCGCGCTTTTCGCGTATTTCGTAGTTGTCATTTTCTTCAGCTGAGCAGTTACAACAAAATGGAGGATGCCCATGAAAATCGTTAAGAAAATCCTGAAATGGCTGGGAATCGGCATTGGCGCGTTGCTGGTTCTGATAATTCTGGCCTCGCTCGTCATGAATGTGGTCTTCAGCCGCGAACTCCGGCAAACCATGGCCCAGCTTAAGGCCGAGGGCCGCGCGCTGACCGTCGCCGAAATCCGGCCCGCGCCGGTCCCGGATGACCAGAACGCGGCGCCGCTCATGCAGAAAGCCGCTGAATTGATGGGGTATGGTTTGGGCACTAATCCGCCCCCAAAGGCGGCCCCCGCAATCAAAGAGTTGTCCGACCTGATTAACTCTAATCAAACGGCGGATATTTCCACATGGCCGATTGCGCACCGCGAAGCTCTGCCACGCCTGATCCAGGCCCCGGAAATGACACAACTTTTTGCCGTTCTGCATGAAGCCTCGCAAATGCCCGGCTATAATAACAATCTGAAATACGAGGATGGACTGAACATATTTCCGCCTAATTTGGGTCCGGTCCGGCAAACGACCAGGCTCCTTATTATCAATGCCGAACTGACTGCTCAAAACGGAAATACTGAAAAGGCTTGGGCAACCGTTTTAGAAGCATTGAAACTGGTTGATCTCTTGCAACAAGAGCCGATTCTGGTCACCCAGTTAACACGCGTCGCCTGCGACAGAGCAATTATTGATTGTATGGAGCGCATGGCCAACAAAACCGATATCCCAGCCGATCAAGCTCGCACTATAATCGCAGAATTGGCGCACCACACCGACACCACACCATGGATTCGGGCCATGGATTTTGACCGAATGATGATGGGAACGTTGTATTTTCAAATTATCCAGTATGGTTCTTTCACAAATTGTAACACGCGTGTATTCACGGAGATGAACATCCGTCGAAGGCTTTACAGGGCATTTGGATTCCCAATGCTCGGTCTCTTGAAAAGAGATTGCTCTGTTTATCTTAAACTGATGTCCCAGATTCAAGATCACTACAAAGTTCCTTACTGGGAGGCTGCCGAAACGATCCGTAATCATCCGCTTGATCAACAAATCCCACGTTTCTGTACTTGGACCCGCTCGACACTTACGGGATCAGAATACGGACTGGTCGCTTGCAAAGCGACGCACGACGCCGCCATCGCTGTCGCCCGCGTGGGCCTGGGACTAAAACTGTTCAAGCAGAAAAACGGGGCCTACCCGGAAACGCTGGACAACCTGGCGCCCGAATTCATAGACGCCATCCCGCTCGATCCTTTTACCGGAAAGGCGCTCATCTACCGCAAGGCTGAGGCCGGATTCATTCTCTATAGCCTGGGTCCCAATCAGCGGGATGACAACGGCACGCCCCGGCCGACCGGCAAGAACGTTACAGGCAAAGAGCCTTACGATATCGTCTGGCAATGCGCAAAATGAGGAAATTGGAAAGACCGCTTCAAAAGTAGCCGCAAAAAGGCGCAAAAACCGCAAAATAAGAACAACTGAAATGCCCCAATTCTTACATTTTTGTGAATCTTGCGCCTTTTTGCGGCTATTTGCGTCTACGCTTCCTTCTTATTCCGAATCGAAACGCGGAAGGCGCGGGCTTCGATCGTTTTGCGGGCGGTGGCATCGGCTTGGGCTTCGCTTAATTCGGCCGGCTCGACCGGCCGCACAACCGGCGGGCACAACCTGCATGGCCTTGCGCTGTGGTCTTTAACCGGCCTTCATTTGGCCTGTCAAATATTTATGAATTATGCTTGAAACCAACGTTTGATACGGCAAACCTTCTTGAACAGCCCGCAGTTTTATATTGTTATAGTCCCAATCGGACATGCGGATGTTGATCTTCTTGATCTTATTCAAGGCCTTCCGGGCATGGGATTGGTAATTTCTTATTTCTTCCGCCATATCGGGAACGGCAACCCATTCGCCGTTTTCGATTTCCTTGTCCAACGCCGCCTCTTCTTTGGTGAGCAACAGCTTTTTCATTTTTTGCCTCCAATATATTTTCTGGTCGATGCGCGACTGGGATATATTGTTTTTAAGAAACACGTTCCATCATGTTCTTTCACAAATGGCACATTAAAGGCATACCCTTCGCGTTCAACGACAAATATTTCTTGATTTGGTTTTTTCGAGTGTTTTAAAATCGCCCGCAAACAGCCTTCGTCTATAAGATAAATTATTTCCTCAAATGTAACGCCGCGGTTCTCCGCAAGCCATTTGTTTTTCCCGGAATTCCAATCGAATTTCATAGGGTAAATATAGGACAATGCCTACCTTTTGTCAATACCGATAATTTTGCGCCAGGTAAGTTCAAACTTCCTGACCTCGTGTGAGTTTAAAAAAGCGGGGGGGGGCGATCTTCCCCAAACAGCGCGACCACGACTCTGGGCGTGGTAAACAGGAACGCTTGCCTCGCGTTGCGCGGAAGGGGCGTGGATTCTATAGCCACAACTCCGCGCCGTCACCGGCGCGGTTACACAGGAAGAAAACGTGATTTCGTAGTCGCGGCGGCTTGCCTCGGCGAAGCTTTTAGTGAAGCCTGGGTGACACCGTGGCCACCGAGAAACTCCGCGCCGTTACCCATACTCCGCCGGAGCGCTTCGCAGGGCAAGCCGGCGCGGCTACCCGAGTTAATCCACGTCAAGACTTTTTCCTGATCGAAACGCAAAAGGCGCGGCCTTCGATCGTTTCGCGGGCGGTGGCATCGGCTTGGGCTTCGCTTAATTCGGCTGGCTCGGCCAAGGCCAGTTGCAGGAGGTGTCCGCGCCAGGCGGGATCCAGTTCGCCCTCGATGGCCAGTTCGATCCGGTCGCTCACGGCATACCCGGCGGTCTTGCGCAGGTCCTGGATAATCCGGTTCAGCTCGTTGGCAATGCCTTCTTCGCGCAGGGCGGGCGTCAGGGTCTTGTCCAAGGCCAGCAAAATGCCCTTGTCGCCGAGGACGTCCGTGCCGTCCTTGCCCTGGTAGCTGAGGTCGATATCCTGGCGGTCAACAGGCCATTCCTTTTGACCATCGAACACAATGATCTTGTCGCCCGCTTCCCGCACCTGGCCCGCCTTGGCGGCCTTGATGATGGACTGCACTTCGCGTCCCCACTTGGGGCCCAGCACGCGCGCATTGGGCGTGGCGCGCAGGGTCGCCACCGCGCCGGGATCGGCCAGGAGCGTCACGGCCTTCACGTTCAATTCGCCGCGGATAATGTCCATCTGGCGCTCCACCACGCCGGAATCCACGGAACTGGGCAAGGCCACCTGGATGCCGGGCAAGGGCTGGCGCACACGCAGTCCGGCCTTCTGCCGCAAGGCCAGGCCCAGCGAGACGATCGTCTGCGCCACGCCGGTTTCCTCGATCAAGGCGTCGTTGCGATATTTCTCCGGCACGTCCGGCCACGCCGCCAAATGCACGGAGGCTTCGCCGGTCAACTGGCGGTAGAGGTAATCGGCCACGAACGGCGCCGAGGGCGCCAGCAGTTTCAGGAGGGTCACGAGCGCATAATACAGCGTGTCATAGGCCTGGCGCTTGTCGGTCGAAAGCCCTCCGCCCCAGAACCGGGCGCGCGACTGGCGGATGTGCCAGTTGGTCAGGTCCTCGATGAAGGCCGTCACCGGCGTCAGACTGCGGTTGAGATAAAAGGTCTGAAAGGCCTGGCCGACCTCATGCTCGGCGCGATAGAGCTTGGCCAGGATCCACCGATCGAGCGCATGCGTCGATTCCGGCTGGCGCGCGGGATCGCCGACATACCGGTCCACGTTGGCATAGGTGACAAAAAACGAAAAGGCGTTCCAGAGCGGCAGGAGCACCTGCTTGATCTGGTCGTGGACGCCGGCGTTCTTGAAATTCAAATCGTCCATGACCACGGCCGAGGATCCCAGCAGGTAAAGGCGCAGGGCGTCGGCGCCGTAGCGGTCGATGAGTTCCATGGGGTCGGTGAAATTCTTTTTCGACTTGGAAATTTTGCCGCCATCCTCCGCCAGGAGCGTTCCGTGCACCAGGCAATTCTTGAACGCGGCGCGGTCCAGGAGCGCCACGGCCAGCACATGCAGATAATAGAACCAGCCGCGAATCTGGCCGGGATACTCCACGATGAAGTCCGCCGGGAAATGGCTCTCGAACCAATCCTTGTTTTCGAAGGGATAATGGCATTGCCCGAACGGCATGGCCCCCGACTCGAACCAGCAATCCAGCACCTCCGGCACGCGCCGCATCGCGCCGCCGCAGGCCGGGCATTTCAGGACGACTTTGTCCAAAAACTCCTTGTGCAGGTCCGTGAGCTCGCATCCAGCGGCGTCCTTGATTTCCGCCAGCGACCCCAGCACGCGGCGCTGACCACAGCCGGCGGTTTCGCATTCCCAGACCGGGATGGGCGTGCCCCAGTAGCGCGAGCGCGAGATGTTCCAGTCGCGGGCGCCTTCCAGCCACTTGCCGAACCGGCCGTGCTTGACGTGCTCCGGTGCCCAGTTGATGTCTTCGTTGTGCTTGAGGAGCCGATCCTTGATTTTATCGACGGCGAAATACCAGGCGTCCATCGCGCGGTAAATCAGCGGCGTACGGCAGCGCCAGCAATGCGGATAGTTATGCTCGATCGTGCTGTGATGCATCAGCGCGCCGTCATCCTTGAGACGGCGGATCACGCCCTTGTTGGCCTCGTGCACGTTCTGCCCGGCGAATTCGGGGATTTCGCCCGTAAAACAGCCCCTGGCATCCACGGGGTTGCGCACACCCAGTCCGTTGCGCTTGCAAAGCCAGTAGTCATCCTCGCCGAATGCCGGCGCGCAGTGCACCACGCCCACGCCGTCATCCAATGTGACGAAATCGGCTGCCAGGATGCGGAAATACCCCTCGGCGGCCAAGTCGCGGTAATACGGAAAAATCGGCTCGTAACGGCGCGCAACCAGCTCACTGCCGGCAAAAGTCTTGACGACGCGCGGCTTGCCCCCGAAGAGTTTGGCCCACTTGGACACCAGCGCCTCGGCCATGATATACACGGCGCCCTCGTGTTCCACCGCGGCATAGGAAAAGTCCGCGCCCACCGCCAGCGCCAGGTTGGAAGTCAGCGTCCAAGGCGTCGTGGTCCAGGCCAGGTACCAGGTCGGCTTGCCGTCCACTTCATCGCGCGCCTTAAACCGCACGATGATTTCCGGGTCCTGGCGCGGCCGGGTGGAATCGGATTCGCGGATATCGGAAAACGACAGCGAGGTTTCGCAATGATAGCAATAGGGCGTGACCCGGTAGTCTTTGTAAATCAGGCCTTTGTCGCAGCATTGCTTAAAGACCCACAGGACGGATTCCATGTAGGACAGGTCCAGCGTCCGGTAGGCATGCGCGTAATCCACCCAGCGCCCGATTTTATCGATGTAGTTTTCCCAGGCGGCGTTGCAGTCGGCCACAAGCTTGCGGCATTCGTTATTGAAGGCCGGCACGCCCAATTGTTTCTCGATTTGGGTTTTATCGCTAAGCCCCAGTTTTTTTTCCACGGCATTCTCGATCGGCAGTCCGTGGCAATCCCAACCCCAGCGGCGCGGCACGGTGAACCCGGCCATGGTGAAATAGCGCGCCAGGGCGTCCTTCAGGATCGAAACGAAAATCGTGCCGAAATGCGGCGTCCCGGTTGGAAACGGCGGGCCGTCGTAAAACACCATTTCGCGCGTGGATTTTTGCAGGGACTGCTCGAAGACTCCGGCCTGCCGCCAATGCGCCAGGATTTCGCGTTCGATCTCCGGAAATTTAACCGATGACGATACGGGCGGATACATGCTTGGCCTCCGTAAACTCCGGGAACGCGCAAGACAGGACTCACAGGATTTACAGGATTGAGAATAAAACTAAAAAACGAGCATCATGCCGGAATCATCGCCTAAGACAAAACGCTCTTCTGCGTTTATCAGGCGATGCCCTAATTCCACGGCTCGGCAGGGACGCCGAGCCCTACCTGAATCCGATCTTATCCATTTCGTGTGTTCCGTGTGTTTCGTGGTTCCCGCCAGAGGCGGATCCGCCTATGGCATGATGAGGCTCTTCCTGAAATGGCAGATGGCGGGTGTGCGCGGAAACGGCTGTGAAATCGTCGGAGCTCATCCGGCCTTATATCTGCTTCGGCATATTTCACTTTTCCCGGAACGCAACCACCGGGCCCATCAAGCCGCCGGTTCCGACTTCGTTGAGCCAATTGCGTTCGCAGAGGATCGTGATCTGGTTGGCCCCGGGCTTTAGAAACGCTGTGATGTCGAACATAGACGGTTGGCAATAACCGCGCGAGGCGTCGATCACGTCGCCCTTCGCATTCCAGTACGTTTTCTCGGGCACGACGTATTTCACATGCTGCCCGTTCACGAACAGCTTGGCGCTGGCGTCGGTGGACCCAATCCACAGAAACGCCTTTTTCCCCGCCGGCACGGCGGCCAGTTGCGCTTTGGTCCGGTACGCCATCCAGCCCATGGTGTTGTGGTGCCCGATCGTGGACCAGGTTTCCTCCACCACGTGGGTGGTTTTCCAGGCGGCATCGTCGTATTCCGGTTTGGTCCAGCCCAAAGCCTCGGCGCTCTTCTCCTTGTCGTGGCAGAACTTCCACTTCAGCATGGCCGGAGCCAGAGGCGTCAACTCACGGGCCACCCGGCTGGCTTCATCATACGCGTGGCCGTATTGATCGTTGACATAGTCCAACGTCAACCCCCCGAGCACGAACTGTTCCTTGTAGCGGGCGCGCAAATAGCGCACCGACCCGCGCCAGTCGTCCATGTTGTACGCCAGATATGCCAGCCGCCCCGCCGCCCAGTCGCGGCGCATCTTCATGAACAACTCGAAAAGCGTCAGCGATTCGTCCACCAGCTTGACCCGTTTGTATTCCGCAATGGTGCGGCACTTGGACAAGGCCTCGTCCATATCCGCGCGGGCGGCCTTCATCACCTCGGGCGTGAAGATGCGCAGGTAGCCGAATCCGCTGCCCGCGTACTCCTTGCCATCGATCCAGGCCCGGTCCATGCCGGTCCAATACCGGCCCATGGGCGCGGCCGCCGCCCCGTAGAAGCGCGTCCACATCTCGTTCAGGATCGCCTCCGGTTTCTCCGAGGGATTGAACGATAGGCGTGTGCTCAGGTAAAACCCGGGCATCATGGATTCCCAGCCGTTCATGGTCTCGGGCATCCAGAAGGCGCAGTGATTGCTCAGGATAATGGGGATGTCGGTGCCCCACTTGGTGATGAAGGGACAGGGCGCCGACAACTCCGCCAGGTTCATCCCGTAGGCGTAGTAACCGATGCGCGGCGAGGCCTTGCCCCAGCCTTCCACCATGTTCAGCAGCCACGCGTCGTTGGGGTGGTTTGTCCAGGTCATGGGATGGTGGCGATTGAAATCGATCGGGGCGATCACCGGAATCACATTGGGATGCACCTTCTGCTTGGCGGGCGGCATGGAGTAATTCACGTACGCGAGCAGGCCGAAGCGCACGTCCGGGTATTTCTTCCCCACCCGGTCGGCCACGCGATTGGCCAGCAGGATCAGTCGGTCTGTCACCGACCATTGTTTGGCGGCCGGCTCCCAGACCCGCGGCACGGGATCGCTCTTCATCTCTTCCGGATCTTCGGTGGGCACCACGTAATCGCCGGGCGACAGGGAGACGCTTGACATGTAGGTCTTGTCCAGCTGCTGGATGATGGCGTCAGCGATGGCGTCAGCCACATCCTGCCGTGTCCAACGCAAGTAGTTGGAATGGGGCTTGCCATCCACCAGCAGACACCACTCCGGATGCGCGGCGCGCTGTTCCTTGGTAATGTAGGCTTCCAGCGCATGCGCTGACATCAATGTGTTGCCCCCATCGTTGCCGCCGCCCATCCGGTTGCGGCGTCTGAAATCGCCGTCTGCCGTCCGTCCCTGCATGGAACGCCATTCCGTGGCCGGCGCCAGCGATTCGTCCGTTTCCGGCACGCCAAGCGCCGGATGGCTTGGGATGCATTCCCCCATTTCCGAGGGCATGTACCAGCGGCATCCCAGGCGGTGGAGCAATTCATAAATCGCGTAGCTGGTTCCATATTCCGATTCGCCGTAGAGCCCCACGCCTTTTTTGCCCGCCACCACGCGGAAGCCGAACAAGCCCGCCATCGATTTTCCGACGGGGCCGAAAACCCTCTGCGCTTCCGACCCGATGTAAATGGGGATCCGCTTTTCCTGAGCCGGCAGGCCCTCGACAATTTCGACCTTCGTGCCCGCCATCTTCCCCAAATACAATGCCAGGTCGGCCACCGAATCGCGCAACAGACGTCGGCGCCGTTCCGGCTCCTCGCCGTACAGATTCCGATATTTCAGCGCGTTGGTGCTGCCGGCCCAAACCATCGCGTCCTGCGGCACGACAATGACGCAGTTGGCCTTGCCTTTGTCCGCCAGCCGCACCTCCCCGGCCACAGCGCTTCCGGCCGTCATCGCCGCCAATGCGAGCATGAGTCCCAATATGGTGCTGCGCCGTGTCGTCATGTGCTTTCCTCCTGTTTGGTTGTTTTTTTCCAAGGCGGGCCCGCAATCCAAGATTTTTTCTGCCATAGGCCGACCCGCCTTCGGCGGGAACCACGAAACACGCGAAAATTCAGCGAATAAATCCCGCATGTTTTGTTTTCGGAAATAACCGGCATTCATTGTCGAACGATCTCTCGCAAAAGAGGTTCTTGACGACACGAATCGTGTTTATATGTATGACAAGCAAAAAGCATTGTCAACTGTTAATTCACGCCCGGAAATCCAAGGCATAAGCAAAAGACGGGAGGCCATAATGCGGCATCATGGCCTCCCGCCTTTTAGGTCTTGCACGGTGCGTGCTATTTTTTGCTCTTTTTCGAAGTTTTGGCCTTCTTGGCTTTCTTGGCCGGCGTGCATCCGCAAGTTTTACACATAATGCTCACCTCCTTTCGAAAAAAACAACTGAATTTTTTGTCATGATAGGGCGTTCGTCTGTTTGCGTCAATTGAATTGTGGCAAAAAAGCTTGCATTACCCCGGCGCGCCGCTATCCTGCCGGTTTCTGTAGGTGGCAACAATGGGAATACCAATGTCCAGGGAAGCCTTGAACGAACTGGCCGCCGTGCTGGCTAATACGCGCGAGCCCTCCGCCATGCGCGCCTTGCTCGAGGCCCTGCTCACACCCCGGGAGCGGGCGCGGTTGGCCCTGCGTTGGCGCTTGGTCTGCCTGCTGACTTCCGGCATGCGGCAACGCTCCATCGCCCGGCAACTGGGGATCAGTCTCTGCAATATCACGCGCGGCTCCCGCGAACTGAAGCGGCGCCCCGTGTTTCGACGAATGGTCAGTCAATTCGTTCGTGCTCGACCGAAATAATGCCGGGCGGACAAGCCCGCCGAAAGGAAAAGAAAACATGAGCCGTCAATTCAAAGTGGTGCTGAACGATGACGAGATGCCGCGGCAGTGGTATAACATCCAGGCGGACTTGCCGCATCCCCTGCCGCCATCTGTGGATAAGGACGGCCGGCCCATTGGGCCCGAGGCCCTGGCGCCGGTGTTTCCCATGAACCTGATCGAGCAGGAAGTCAGCACTCAGCGCTGGATCGATATTCCCGAAGCCGTGATCGAAAAACTGCTCCTCTACCGGCCGAGCCCGCTCTGCCGCGCCTATGGCTTCGAAAAGGCGCTGAAAACGCCGGCGAAAATTTATTACAAGAACGAAGGCGTTTCGCCCGCCGGCAGTCACAAGCCCAATACGGCCATTGCCCAGGCCTATTACAACAAGAAGTTCGGCATCAAGCGCCTGACGACCGAAACCGGCGCCGGCCAGTGGGGCAGCGCCCTGGCGATGGCCTGCAAACTTTTTGGGCTGGTGTGCAAAGTGTACATGGTCCGCATCAGCTTCGAACAGAAGCCGTTCCGGAAAATGATGATGAATACCTGGGGCGCGGAATGTGTCGCCAGCCCCAGCAACCAGACCGCCGCCGGCCGCGCCATCCTGGCGCAAACGCCCGATACGCCCGGCAGCCTGGCCATGGCCATCAGCGAGGCGATCGAGGATGCCGTCACCTCCAAGGACACCCGTTATTCGCTGGGCAGTGTGCTCAACCACGTGCTCCTGCATCAGACCGTTATCGGATTGGAGGCTCAGAGGCAGTTTCAGAAAATCGGGGCCTACCCGGACGTTGTCATCGGTTGTGTCGGCGGCGGCTCGAACTTCGCCGGCATCGGGTTCCCATTTATCTGCGACAAGATTCACGGCCGCAACGTTCGTGTCGTGGCAGTCGAGCCGGCGGCCTGTCCGACGCTCACGCGCGGTCCCTTCGTGTACGATTCGGGCGACGTGGCGATGATGACGCCGCTCCTGCCCATGCACAGCCTGGGCCACGGGTTTGTGCCCCGGCCGATCCATGCCGGCGGATTGCGCTACCACGGCATGGCGCCGCTGGTGAGCCATGTCATGCGCGAGGGGCTTATTGAGGCCTGCGCCATCAACCAGTTGGAATGTTACCGCTCGGCCGTGCTGTGGGCGCATACGGAAGGGTTTATACCCGCGCCGGAAACGTCGCATGCCATCGCCGCCGCCGCGCAGGAAGCCGTGCGCGCCCGCGAGGCCGGCAAGGAAACGACCATTTTGCTGAACTGGTCCGGCCACGGACTCATGGACCTGACCGGGTACGAAAAATTCCTGACCGGCAAAATGGTCGATGCCACGTTATCGGAAGACGATCTGGGCAAAGCGCGCCAGTCGCTGGAAGGCCTGCCCCAGCCGCCGGAACTGAAATAAATGCGGGTTATTCCTCAGGTAGTCAGAATTCAGGAGTCAGAATGAGAGCCCCAGCGAAGACATTCGAAGATTTGGTGGTTTGGCAAAAGGCCCATCAATTCGTGATTGCTGTTTATCGTAACAGTTGCTGGAGGCGTATTCGCATGCCATTCTGAATTTTGACTCCTGACTCCTGAATACCTGAGAAATACAGAATGATTCCGCCTTTCCTTACGGCCCTGCCGTTCCGCCCGGCTTCAACAATTCTCCGGCAAACAATGCTCCGACCTGTTCGGGTGTCAGGGCGATCTGAAAAAGCATCAGGTCATCGATGACGCCATTGGCCGCCGCGACTGGGGTCGTGCCGCCGAAAACTATCGCCGAGGCCGATGTCATCGGACGCTTCATCGTCTCGTCATTCGGATAATCCAAGCTGTCCACGTAAAGCACCCAGGTGCCTTCCGCGTTCCAGGTGACGGCGACATGATGCCAGTTATTTTGCCAGTCGGAGGGCGCGAAGGCGGTTCCGCCGGGCGTCAGTTGGAGCTTGCCGTTGACGTGTTGCAGAGTCGTCAGGCTTGGCACGGTCTGAAAAATCGTGTCCTGGGTGCCGTCCCGGACGTCCCAGTTCGGCAGGAACCAGAAACTGATGGTTCCGTTTTTGCGCCAGCCCCCAAAGGCGTCGCCTTTTGTTCCAATCAGGATCGTTTCGTTGGTAAGCGCTTGCCCGCCCGGAATCCAGACGTGCGGCGCCGGGCCCGCGCGGGTTCCGGCATAAGGCGTGTGCCGCATTTCCAATTGCAGGCCGTCGGCCTGGAATGCCGTTTTAGAGTTTTCGGTCGTTACGATCGCCAGTTGCAGCCTTGCCTCGATATTCGTGCCCGGCGGCTCGCCTGGGCGCGGCGCTCCGGACTTCGGCGAGCTCAGTCGAGCCGCGGCGCCCGGCAGGAGCGTTTCCCAGTCGGCCTCATGCTTGGGCCCGATGGCCATGGCCGGGAATGAAAATCTGAATGTGCAAGCGAACCGTTTCCATTCGCCCGTCAAATCCACGTACACGCTCTCGCCGGGTTTGTCGCTGTCCATGTCCTTCAGGAACATCTTCAGATTGCCCTGGCCTTTCAGGTAAACGGAAGCCACATAACATGCCGGCACAATGGCGGCGCCGTTATACAGCGCTCTTCCCACCTTGACTTCGAGGGCCGCGCCCTCGCCTTCGGCCTCGCCCTTGGTCGTGACGGTCAGCGCTTGTTTGCCTTCCCACGGTTTGTCCGCGGTCTCCGCCAAAGCCGATCCGTTCAACGCCTGGAACAGGGTGGCGTCCTCCGCGCCGGCTTGACTGGGGTTATAAAGGTTCGCGTGGGCCGCTTCCAGGAGCAGGCCCTGGCCGAATTTGCCGGCCACCAGCCGCGGTTTGTGGGCGCCAAGTTCCTGGCCATTGAGGAATGCGGGCGATTCCCGTTGAAATACCGCGGGGATATCGAAGCCCTTCACGGTGGGGTCGGGCGTGATGCCGGCATCGAACGGAAAATGGGCGATCATGTTTTGCGCCGCGTCTTCCGAGGGCTTGGAATCGGCCGCGGCCAAGACGTTGGCGCCGGCCGCGCTGTTGGTGTTGACGGCGTTGGTTGCGGCGATGGCGATGGTTGTGGCTCCAGCATTTGTGTCGGCTATGGCATTGGCGGACTCGGCCGTAAACACGGTGTTGGTTTCCTGCGCATGGAGTAACACGGCGTTGAGCAGGCTCGCGAGCATTCCCAGAACGACAATTTTTTTCATGGTGTGCATCCTTGTCTTTGGCATAATGGCGGCGAATTTAAGTTAGGCCCCGCAAAGCGGGGCAACTTTTTTATGTAGAGCCGACTTTACGTCGGCTATCTTCGGCATAGGATAGCCGGTATTCCGCCGGAGGCGGATCCGCCTATGGCGGAAAAACCGGCTCTACATCGGATTGTCCGTGTCTCGAAGTAAATCACGATCGCAGGGGGGTCGCCAGCAGAAAATGAAAACAGACGCATGCATTCCACCCCCTGAGGTCCGGGCGCGGCTGCGCGCCGTGGTGGGGGATTTTACCGCTCGGGAGTGGCGGGACTGGCGTTGGCAGGCGCGGCATAGTATCCGCTCCCCGGCGGAGTTGGCGCGGCTGTTGCCGGTCCCGCCGGCGGAACGCGCGCGCTGGCGCGCGCTCCTCCGGCGTTATCCCTGCCGCATCACGCCTTATTATCTCTCCTTGATCCGCTGGGACGATGCCGGCGATCCGCTTCGGCGCCAGTGCGTGCCGGACCTCCGCGAATGCGAAGACCCCGGCGCGGTTGGCGAGGACCCCTTGGGCGAGCGCCGGCATCTGGCGGCGCCCGGCCTGGTGCGCCGGTACGAGGACCGCGCCCTGGCGCTCGTCACGAGCGAATGCGCCCTGGTTTGCCGCCACTGCACACGCAAGAATTTTTGGCGGCATGACAGGCCCGCCTGCAACGCTGTGCGCAGCACTGCGGGCAGGCCCGCGCCCACGCGCGTTTTTTTGCGGCGGATCGTGGCCGGGGTGGCGCGTCTTCCCGGCGTGCGTGAAGTGATTGTCTCCGGCGGCGATCCGTTGCTCCTCGACGAGGACCTGCTCGACTGGTTCCTGGGGGCCTTGCGCGCGATTCCGCGCGTGCAGGTGCTGAGGATCGGCACGCGTGTGCCGGCGGTTTTGCCGATGCGCGTTACGCGCTCGTTGTGCGCGCGCCTAAAGCGGCATCGTCCGCTTTGGATCAATACCCAATTCAACCACCCGCGCGAAATCACGCCGGAAGCGGCGCAGGCTTGCGACCGCCTGATCCGCTCCGGTTTGCCGGTGTCCAACCAGACCGTGCTCCTGCGCGGCGTGAATGACGATTTTGAAACCCTGAAAGACCTGTGCAACGCGCTTCAGCGCATCATGGTGCGGCCTTATTATCTGTTTCAATGCGATCCGGTGCGGGGGGTGGGGCATTTCCGCACGCCGCTGTCTCGCGGGGTCCGGCTGGCCGAACAGTTGCGCGCCGGGCTGGGGGGACTGAGCGTGCCGCAGTTCGTGATTGATTTGCCGGGTGGCGGCGGTAAAGTTCCACTCCAGCGCTCGCATATCGTCGCCATGACCGGCCACAAGGCGGTTCTGCGCGGGTTCCGGGGGGAACGGTATGAATGTAAGGGCGTAGGGGTGTATGGGAGTATGGGAGTAAAGGAGATCAGATCATGTCAACCTGGATAAGCGAAGGCGGGCCGGAGCGCGAAATATCGAACCGGGAATCCGCCATCGGTCTCAAGCAGGTCGCGGACGCCCTGCCGGCGGGCCTGAAAAAAGTTTTGCTCATTCCCCCGGACTTCTCGCGCTATCATTCCGGGGCCGGCGCGATTTGCAGTCAGCTTTACAAGCTCCTGGCCAAGCGCGCGGCGGTCGAACTTCTGCCGGCTCTGGGGACGCATCGACCGATGACCGCGGCCGAAATCACGCAAATGTTTCCCGACGTGCCGCGCGACCTTGTCCGCATCCACGACTGGCAGAAGGGTTTGGCGCCGATGGGCGCCATACCCGGCGAGCGCCTGCGCGAACTGAGCGGCGGCAAGGTGGATTACACCATCAACATCGAGATCGACCGGTTGATCGCGCTGGGCAAGCACGAGGCCATCGTCTCGGTCGGCCAGGTTGTGCCGCACGAAGTTATCGGCATGGCCGGCGGCAATAAGAATATCCTGGTCGGCTGCGCCGGGCCGGACACCATCAACAAGAGCCATTTCCTGGGCGCGGTCTGCAACATGGAAAGCATCATGGGCCGCATCGCGAGCCCCGTGCGCACCCTGCTCAACGAGGCCGAAGACTGCCTGTTGGCGCATTTGCCGATCACGTATATCCTGACCGTGCGCGCCAAGAACGCCAAAGGACGCTTGGTAACGCGCGGACTCTTTTCCGGGAACGACCGCGAAAGCTACGACCGCGCCGCGCGCCTCAGCCAGCAGGTCAACATCGTCAAGACCCCGCGCTTGAAGAAAGTGGTCGTGTATCTGGACCCCGGCGAATTCAAGAGCACCTGGCTGGGTAACAAGGCGATTTATCGCACGCGCATGGCCTTGGCCGACAACGGCGAACTGCTGATCCTGGCGCCCGGCCTGGTCGAGTTTGGCGAGGCCGCGATCAACGAGCGCATGATCCGGCGCTATGGTTATCGCGGGACGCCCGCGACCTTGCGCGCCGTGGCCGAAGACGCCGAACTGCGCAACAGCCTGGGCGCCGCCGCCCACCTTATCCACGGTTCCAGCGAGGGCCGCTTCACGATAACGTACGCCCCGGGCGGCTTGAGCCGCGCCGATATCGAAGGCGTTGGGTTCCGGTATGCCGACCTGCCGCCGGCCCTGGCGCGCTACAATCCGGCGAAACTGAAAGACGGTTTCAATATCATGCCGGATGGCGAGGAAATTTATTATATTTCCAATCCGGCCCTGGGACTTTGGCAGGCGGAGGAATGAAGCAAACGCCCAACATCCAACACCGAACATCGAATGAAGAGCGGAGCAAAACTTTACCATTGTAAATTCGGCATTGGGCGTCTTTCTTTAATTCGATGTTGGATGTTCGATGTTGGATGTTCGATGTTGGATGTTCGATGTTGGATGTTCGATGTTTGCCTAATTGCTTTTATCATGGATCGTTCCCTCGTATTTCTTTCGGTCACGGCGTCCTATTCGCACACGAATTTGGCGGCTTGGACCCTGCGCGCCGGCGTCGAGGCGGCCGGCTGGCAATGGCGCGAGGTCGAGGTCACCCAAAACGAATCCCTGCCGGTTGTCCTGAACCGCGTGGCGCGGCTCCAGCCGGCCGTGCTGGCGGCCAGCTTCTACCTGTTCAACCGGGCCTTTCTGCTCGCCTTTTTGTGCCGGTTCAAAAAATTGTTTCCCGCCTGCCGTGTGCTGGGCGGCGGCCCCGAATTCCTGGGCGATAACCGCGCTTTCCTGGAGCGGCACAGGCAAGTGGACGCCGTGATTCGCGGCGAAGGCGAAAAAGCGTTTGGCCAATGGCTGGGGACGATTGACCAGCCCGAACGGCAGGCCGGCATCCCCGGATTTTGCGGCTTGCTGTCCGGCCGTTATGTCGATAACGGCATGGCGGAGGTTTTTGAAAATTTGGACGATATTCCCTCGCCATACCCCAGGCATATCGAGGGGTTTCGCAAGCCGTTCGTGCTCCTGGAAACCTCCCGCGGCTGTTCCAACCGCTGTGCGTTCTGCACGAGCGGGGTCGGCGCAAAGGTGCGCTACTTCACACCGGAACGCGTGCGCCGTGATGTGCAGTCGATCCGCGCGCAGGGCGTGCCGGAAGTGCGCCTGGTCGATCGCACGTTCAATGCGCGTCCGGCCCGCTGTCTGGCGCTCCTGCGTTTCTTTCGGGACGAATGCAAGCCCATGCGGTTTCACCTGGAAATCGACCCGGCGCGTCTGACGCCGGATTTTGTCGCGGAACTTGCCAAGGCCGAGCCGGGCCGCTTCCATCTGGAGGTCGGCCTGCAAAGCCTGAATCCGAAAGTGATCCGGGCGATCGGCCGGCAAGGCACAGTCCGGCGCGCGCTGGCCGGGTTGACCCAGCTTTGCGCGCATCGCCAACTGGCGGTCCACGCGGACTTGATCGCCGGCCTGCCGGGCGGCACGCTGGCCGATCTTTTGGAGGAGTTGCGCGCGCTCGTCCTGTTGGCGCCCGCTGAAATCCAGTTGGAACTTTTGAAACTCCTGCCCGGCACGCGCCTGGCGTCCGAGCAAGACCGCCGGCAAATCGTGGCGGCGCCGGAGCCGCCCTATGAGGTCCTGCGCACCGCCACCATGACCGTCGAAGATCTTGAAACTGCGCGCGGCTTGTCGAATTTGGCGGACTGGTTTTATAATGTGCCGGAACTGCAAGCCCTGATGATCGAGGCCACGCGCAGAATTCCGGAATTCTGGCAGGAACTCATACGATTCGGCGGGAGCACGGCCTTCGGGGCGGCGGCGCCCAGCCTGGAAAATCGATTTCGCCTGCTGGACGGTTTTTTCCGCGGCCGCGACGCAGGGCTCGGACATGCGCTCCATTATGCCTGGCTCAGGCACGGGTTCAGCGCCCAGCATGGGATTTGTCCGGCTTTGCCCTGGAAGGGGCCCATTCCGGACTCGGCCGTCCTGGTGGACGGGGCGGCGGTTGGGCGGCCCGCGCGCGTGTTTCGGGCGGACCTGGAGCGGTCTTATCTGTTTGCGTATGCGCGCGGGCGGCCGGCCGCCGCCGTGTATCGTTTGGAAGGCAAACAAACGGGAAAGCAATTCCCGGGTTGCTCCGGTTACCCGGAATGCAAAGGCCTTGTGGATGTTTGAATACCGGAAGCCGCCAACGCCCTTACGATTCCATGGCGTTGGCGCTATAGTTGGGGGCTTCCTTGATGATTTTCACGTCATGGGCATGGGCTTCGCGAACGCCGGCCGGCGACACGCGCACGAAGCAGGCGCGTTGTTGGAGGTCGGCAATGGTCCGGCACCCGCAATAGCCCAAGCCCGCCCTTAAGCCCCCGCAGAACTGCGTGAGCACTTTTTCAAGACTGCCGGAGAACGGCACGATGCCTTCCACGCCCTGGGGAATAAGCTCGTCTTCCCGGGCATCGGCCTGGCCGTAACGTTCGCGGCTGCCCCGGGCGGTTTTCATGGCCGCCAGACTGCCCATGCCGCGATAGACCACGTATTGCCGGCCTTGGTGAATGATTTTTTCGCCCGGACTCTCGTTGGTGCCCGCAAGGGTCGATCCCATCATGACCGTGTCCGCGCCGGCGGCAATGGCCTTGGAGACGTCGCCCGAATACCGGATGCCGCCGTCGGCGATGATCGGAATCCCGCCTTGCAGGGCCTGGGCGCATTCATAAATGGCGGAAATCTGCGGGATTCCGACCCCGGCCACCACGCGCGTCGTGCAAATTGAGCCGGGCCCAATGCCCACTTTCACGGCATCGGCGCCAGCCTTGCGCAGGGCCGCCGCCGCTTCGCCCGTGGCAATATTGCCCGCCACCACGTCAATTTCCGGAAAACGGCGCTTAATCCATTGGCACATGGCGATGACACCCTGGCTATGGCCGTGGGCTGTGTCGATCACCAGGACGTCCACGTTCTTGGCGGCCAACGTTTCCACGCGTTCCTGGTCGTTGGGGCCCACGGCCGCGCCGACCCGCAGGCGGTGCCGGGCATCCCGGTTGAAGAGCGGTTGGGCATTTTCGATCAGGATGCTGACGTCCGAAAAACTGTAAAGCCCCACCAAGCGGCCGTTTTCCACCAGCGGCAGTTTCCCGATCTTGTTGCGCTTCATGATGGTGTAGGCATCCTGAAGCGAAGTGTCCGGCGGCGCGGTGATGATGGCCGTTGTCATGATATCGGCCACGCGCGCATTCGGATCGTTGGCAAATTTCGAGTCCGCCGCCGTCAGGATGCCCACAACCTGGTCGTTCTCGTTCAGGACGGGGAATCCCGAAAAGCTGTATCCTTTTTCGGCCTTGCGGGCCTTGACTTGCTGGAGCGTGTCGCTGGAACGGAAGGTGATGGGATTGCGGATCAGTCCGTTCAAGTGATGCTTGACGGCCTCAACCTCGCGGCCTTGCCGGGTAATATCCAGGTTCTTGTGGATGATGCCAATGCCGCCCAACATGGCCATGGCAATCGCCATCTTGCTTTCGGTCACGGTATCCATGGAGGCGCTGACAAAGGGGATATTGACCGGAATGCGCGCCGTGAACCGGCTGGTGATGTCGGCTTCTTTAGGCAAAAAATCGGCATAGCGGGGAATCAGCGAGACGTCGTCGAACGTAAGGCCGGCATGCGCCGCCGAGGCCATAAACGCAACCATCGCGCGATCTGACTTCATGGGAGTAATCTCCATCAATTATATTATTGCGGATTTATGATTTCGGATTGCCGATTTGAAATCGGAAATCGAAAATCCGCAATCCGCAATGTGTGCCGCCTCATTTCCCCGGCGCGTCCAAGACTTTTCTGATGCAATGGGTCAGGGTTTCCGAGCTGAACGGTTTCTGCAAAAAAGATGTGTCGGGTTTAAGCACGCCGATCTGCGCGGCGGCATTGTTGGCATAACCCGACATGTATAGCGCTTTAAGGGCCGGCCTTTTCTGGCGCAACATCCGGACGAGATCCGGCCCGTTCAACTCCGGCATGATAATATCCGTGAGCACCATGTCGATCGCTTGGGCGTACTGGTCGCTGAGGATCAGCGCCTTGCGACTGCTGGCGGCGTCAATTACACGATAACCCAGTTCGGTCAGGATCTGTCTGACCATGGTGACGATATTGGATTCGTCATCGACCACCATAATCGTTTCGTTGCCGCGCAAGAGGACGGATTCTTGCGCGCTGGGCGACACAACCTCCCCGGCTTCATGCGATTCCGGAAAATAAAGTTTGAAGGTGGTGCCGCGGCCGACTTCCGAATACACCGCAATGTGTCCGCCGAACTGCTTGACAATGCCGTAAGTTGTCGTCAAACCCAATCCCGTGCCCTTGCCCTTGGTCTTGGTCGTGAAAAAGGGCTCGAACAGGTGCTCCAGAACTTTGGGCGGCATCCCGCAACCGGTGTCGCTGACCTCCAACTCGATGTAATTGCCCGGCCCCAGGTCCGGGTGCGTGGCGCAGAAATTATAATCGAGATTCAGGTTGTCGGTTTCGATCATCAGCTGGCCGCCGCTGGGCATGGCGTCACGGGCATTTACGATCAGGTTGACGAGCACCTGCTCCAGGCGCGAGACATCGGCCTTGATGGTTCGCAGATCCGGCTCCAGGCGAATAGCCAGTTTGATCTTTTCCCCGAGCGTGCGTCCCAGGAATTCCTGCATGTTCCGGATGACGGCGTTCAGGTTCACGTTCCTGGTTTCGACGACCTGGTTGCGGCTGAAATCCAGCAGTTGCCGGGTGAGCGCCGTGGCCCGTTCCGCCGCCAGGATAATTTCACGGATGTCATTGTGCCGCGGATCGCCCGGTTCGGTCATTTTCAGCGCGAGCGAACTGTAACCCAGGATGGAAGTCAGCATGTTGTTGAAATCGTGGGCAATGCCGCCGGCCAACCGTCCGATGGCTTCCATTTTGGAAGTCTGCTGCTGCCGCACTTCGGCTTTTTTAAGGGCTTCCGCCGTGGCGTGTTGGTCGGTGATGTCGCGGACAATCAACACGGCGCCCGTGACGGCTTCGTGCGCATCTTTCAAAGGGAAGGATGAGACGGTAAACCATCCTTTCAGGTTCGGCAATTCGATTTTCGGGATTACAAACGACAAGGTCGCCACGGCGTTGGGCGTGGCGGGACCATCGGTGACGCCGAAGATCCGGCGATAATCGCACCCGATCAGGTTGGCGTACAGCGGCTTAAAACGCTGGATCATGGCCTGGTTGGCCCGCAAAATGCGGCCGGACAAGTCCAGCAGGCACATGTAGTCGGCAATGGCGTCGAACGAGCGTTCCCATTGCTCCTGGGCCGCAATCATGGCCCGCTCCACGTTTTGATAGGCGGAGGCGTCCTGAAGATGCAAAATTTCGACGGATTGGCCGGCGTCGGTGCTGTGCGCGATAAGGGTGATATGGTACGGCACGGCGCGGTCTTTGGCGCCGATCAATGTTTCGTCCAGACTGGTCCATTCTCCGCCGGTCAGCTTGTTAAGATCGTGCGTCCACTGGCTGCGTCTTTCGGCGGGGATGAACTCGGTTATTTTACATCCCGGCAATGCGGTGGCGCTCCGTCCGCAAAAAGTCTGGAAGGCCGCGTTGGCGTTTCGGATAAGGCCCTCGCGGTCCAGGACGACGATCATATCCGGCGAGCGATTGAAAACATCGCTGAGCCAGGATTCGCATGGAGGGCTTTGATGATTATGCGAATTCATTGGCGGCCTGTAAGAAATGGTTGATGGTTGATGGTCGATGCGCCCGATCAATCCAGCCGGATATTCGCATTGATTTATCTGCTGTTGAAAGTTATATTGCCGGTAGTGCGAATTAAAGTAAAGGAAAAGTTGGCCCGGGATGGAAAGGGCGTTGGGGGAACATGACAATCAACCGGCAATGGAAAACGGGACTCGGCGCACTGGTCGGTCTGGTTGCCCTTCCGGCCTGGGTGGCGGCCCAGATTGCGGTCACCCTGACCCTGCCGTCAGCCAAGGCGCTTTTGTACGAGGATGTCGCCGCCGCGGTCGTTATCCAAAACAACAGCGGCCAGATGCTGACGCTGGATTCCACCCGCGGACCGGTCCGGTTCTGGCTCGACGTCGAACACGACGATGATCGGAGCGTTCCCCGGCGTGACGACACCCCCTTGCTCAGCAATGTGGCGATTATGCCGGGCGAAACCCGCACATTCGAATTCAATGTGCCCCGCCTGTATGCCTTGCGGCGCCTGGGACTGTATAAAATACGCGCCGGCGTGGAACTGAACGGTGTCCACTATGTTTCGCCGGAGGCGACGCTGGAAGTGGTCCGCGGCTTCGAATGTCAGCGCCTGACGGCCGGGGTCCCCGGCGATGCGCAGGCCGTGCGCACTTATATCCTCTACTATTTTCAGAAAGACGGCGTCGAAAACATTTATTTGCGGATCGAGGATGCCGATAAGACCGTGTACGGCTTGTTCAACCTGGGGCGCGTCGTCCGGGTGCGCCCCATCGAGATCAAGGTGGATGAGGCCGGCAACGTGCACGTTCTGTTTCAAACCATGGGCATGGGGTTTGTGCATACGGCCTTCACGCCCTTCGGTGTGCAGTTGTTTTCCAAGAACTATATCGGCATCCGCGGCCGGGCCAGCCTGGCGCAACAGCCCAATGGACAGATTACGGTTCCGGAAGGGACCGAGACAGCGCCGCCGCCGGCGGCGTCAGCGGTGGAAGACAAGGCGGCCCTTGACAAGGCCAAAAAGAAAATGGGCACGGGCGGAATGTTGGGCCAGTTTATGCAACCGCCGTCGGACAAAACGCCGTGAACCGACGGTTATCTTGACATGGCTACAAGTCATGGTATGGTATTCGCGTTTTGCGCACCCGTGGTGAAATTGGCATACACGCTAGATTCAGGTTCTAGTGGCCTCACGGCCGTGGAGGTTCAACTCCTCTCGGGTGCACCATCCAATCCAATTACGGACGGCCCGCCGAGCTGTCCCTGCCGAGCGGCTGTTCACGGTTAAAATCGGGGCCGCGTTGCCCCTGGAAAGCATTGCGGAGTTTGAAGTCGGACGAACTCGCTTTACGCCGGATGATGCCAGGACCGATGCGTTCCGATACAGCGCGTCGTGCCGCGCGACTTTGACGCCATTCCTCCCAGGTCCAATGAGTTTTAAACTATGTCTATGTCCGTGACATTTCTCGGCGCGGCGCAGAATGTGACCGGCTCATCCTATGCCGTGGACGTGGACGATGCCACGGTACTGGTGGATTGCGGGCTTTACCAGGAACGCGCGCTCCGGGATCGGAACTGGGCGGCATTCCCGGTGCCCCCGGCGCGGATCAAGGCCGTCCTGCTTACCCATGCCCATCTGGATCATTGCGGGCTTCTGCCCAAGCTGGTCCGCGAAGGATTCAAGGGGCCGATCTATTGCACCCCGGCGACGGCCGAGATCGTTCAGATCGTTCTCCTGGATTCCGCCAAGATCCAGGAGGAAGATGCCTTGATCAAGGCCAAACGGCACGCCAGGGAAGGACGCCAAGGGCCTCATCCGGAAGTGCCGTTATATACAATCCGCGATGCGGAGGCGGTTTTGCCTTTCCTGACGCCGATAGCCTATGGCATTCCCGTGCCGGTGGCACGCGGCATCAAGGCCGGTTTCTTCGATGCCGGCCATATTCTCGGCTCGGCGATGATCAGGTTGGAATTAAGCCGCCAAAAGCGGCAGCAGTTTCCCGTAGCCGCGGCGGTGACGCCGTGGCCGCAGAAGGAATTCACGCCGTCACCTGCCCGCAATACTGCGCATAGCGCTGCAGGCGGGCTGGCGCGGCTACCCGAAGATGGATTTGCCTCCAGTGGGCAATCCCTGTGCATGGACTCAAGCGCCGGCGCCGAAATGCGCAGTATCCTTTTCACCGGGGACCTGGGCCGGTCTAATCTCCCAATCCTGCAAGACCCCGCCGTGTGCCGTTCGGCCGACTACATTGTGATGGAATCAACCTACGGGGACCGGGTCCATGAAGCCACGGAAGATATCCCGAATGCGCTGGCGCGAATTATAAATGCGACGCGCCAAGCGGGCGGCAAAGTCGTGATCCCGGCCTTTGCCATCGAACGCACGCAGGAACTGATCTATTACCTGAGCGCCCTGCTCCGCGCTAAAAAAATCCCGCAGCTCCCCGTCTTTCTTGACAGTCCCATGGCCATCCGGGTCACGGAGGTTTTTAACCGCCACAAGGAATTGTTCGACGAAGAAGCCAAATCGTTGATGGGGCTTTCTACCCAGCCGTATGAATTTCCGGGCATGACCTTGACCTCCAAGGTGGAGGAATCGAAAGCCATCAACAAGGTCAAAGGTCCGGCCGTGATCATTGCGGGGGCGGGCATGTGCAACGGCGGGCGCATCAAGCACCACCTGGTAAATACCATCGGCCGGCCGGAAAACACCATTCTTTTCGTCGGCTACCAGGCCACGGGCACGCTCGGGCGCGAGATTTTGGATGGGGCCAAAAAAGTTCGGATTTTAGGCCAGTGGCATAAAGTCCGCGCGCGCGTCGAACAACTGCTCGGTTTCTCGGCGCACGCCGATCGGGAGGAACTTCTGGCCTGGTTGAAGACCTGCGCCCCGCCGCCGCGCCGTATCTTTGTGACCCACGGCGAAGAGACGGCCGCCCTGGCGTTTGCCGCGTTGGTGCGGGAAAAAACCGGATGGAATGCCACCGCCCCCGCCTATAACCAGCGCGAAACACTTGATTGATCTCACCCATCGACCGCGTGGCCCCATAAACGCATACTGTCCTTTACACGCCACGGGCGCCAACCGTAGGAAAGCGCTATGAAAACAATCAGATTTGGATGGATGATCTGGTTTGTGCTGATGGTTGCAGGTAGCGTGAGAACGCTGGAAATGCCTGTGGCCGGCTCCAATACGGTTTCGCCGGAACAGATGAATGCGGCTTTTGGGGCGCCGTTGTGGGTTGATGACAATTTGTGGACGCAGCCCATCGAGGCCGTGGCCCAGCGCTTGCAAGCCCGTGAGGAATCCAAAACGGAGAACGAATCCTGTTATATAATTCAGACGGATCAAATTCTGGGCGTGCATCCGGAAAACATGAAACTCACAGGTAAAGACGGCAAAATGGACGCCGTGTTGATCCTGTTTGCCAATAAAGGTGATACGCTGGGTATGGCGCCGGACCAGGAAAAGTTTGCATCTCCAAAAGAATTCAGGGAAGCGACGATTGAATTCCAGAAACGGGAACGACAGCTTGCCAAGATCATCAAGACGCAGAGCAATCAGATCGAGCAGGCGTTGAAGGACCTTCTGGGGAATTATACGAAGCAGCGGTTCGGCGAAGGGAATCTAACATCCGAATGGGTCAAAGCCTGGCATTGGACCAATCATGTATTCCTGCTTTCCGAACAGAAAGACGCTTCGCTATCGTTGCGGATTGTGTCTCCGGCTTGCGCCAAAATCCACGGTAAAGTGGAACGGGTCGCCGATATCGATTTGAAAAGCGAGTTGAAGACGCGGGTTGCGCACAGGGAAAACGGCGATGTGATTGTCACCGGTATCCCGATGATTGACCAGGGGCAAAAGGGGTATTGTGTGCCCACGACTTGGGCGCGCTATCTGCGTTACATGGGTATTCCGGCCGATGAATACGTGCTGGCCAATGCGGCCCAGACAAAAAAAGGGGGAGGCACCAGCAATGCCCAAATGCTGGCGGCCGTCACTCAGATGGTCAATCGGAACCAGCGCACGATCAGGACATTGACCGGAAGGATTACGCTGAACCAGGTGGCAAAATATATTAACGACGGATTGCCGATCATGTGGAGCATGTATTCCGTGGGTCCGTTCGAAGGCGTCGGACAATCGGCCGGTCGCATGGGAAACGAGTCTCCAGAGACATGGAAACAATCTCTCAAAACCGCGCGAAAAGCTGCCAAACAGTTAAAGCCTGATCCTAACAAGGCGCATGTCTGCATGATTATCGGGTATAATCCCGAGACCAATGAAATTGCCACATCCGATTCCTGGGGCTTGCGGCATGCCGAGAAATGGCACACCCTCGAAGAAGTTCAGGCCGTTTCCCAGAACGAAATGTTCGTTATTCTATGGTAACGACGCGGTCATAAGCGGGTAATACGCTCTAAAACCGCAATGGGCAAGCCATCGTCCAATGTCCAATGTCCGGCGTCTGCCGTCCGTCATCGGCCGTCAGTCTTTTTCGCCCCCGCGGCCTGGATTTTGCTCCAGATGTCCTGCAGGGTGATGGTGCGGTTGAAGATCGGATTGACCGCGGTGGAAGCGGGATCCACGCAAAAGTAACCGATGCGCTCGAACTGATAGCGGCTCCCGGGCCGGGCGCCTTTCAGGCTGGGCTCCACATAGGCGGCGATGGTCTTGAGCGAGTCGGGATTCAGGCGCTTTTTAAAATCCGTGCCGTCGCTTTCGTCGGCGGGGTTTTCCTTGTTAAACAGGCGGTCATAGAGCCGCACTTCCGCTTTCAAAGCGTGCGCGGCGGAAACCCAGTGCAGAGTGGCCTTCACTTTGCGGCCGTCCGGCGCATTGCCCCCGCGCGTCCGGGGGTCATAGGTGCAATGCAGTTCCACGATCTCGCCGGTGGCGGGGTCTTTGACCACGCGCTCGCACTTGATGAAACAAGCGCTGCGCAGGCGCACTTCGCGGCCGGGCGCCAGGCGGAAAAATTTCTTGGGCGGGTCTTCCATGAAATCCTCCCGCTCGATGAACAGCACACGGGAAAACGGAACCTGGCGCGCGCCGGCAGCCGGGGCTTCCGGATTGTTCTGGGCCGCAAAAGTTTCCTCCTGGCCCTCGGGATAGTTGTCGATCACGACGCGCAGGGGATTCAAGACTCCCATGACCCGCAGGGCGCGCTTGTTCAGGTCGTCCCGAATGCAATGTTCCAGCAGGGCGAAATCCGAAAGGCTGTTGACCTTGGTCACGCCCACGCGGCGGCAGAACTCGCGGATGCCTTCGGGGGTGTAGCCGCGCCGGCGCATGCCGGCCAGGGTCGGCATGCGCGGATCGTCCCAGCCGGAGACCACCTTGGCCGCCACCAGTTCCTGGAGCTTGCGCTTGCTCATGACTGTGTACGTCAGGTTGAGCCGCGCGAACTCGATCTGCTGGGGGTGACAGGGTGTTTTGAGAGCATCCAGAATCCAGTCGTAGAGCGGGCGGTGGACTTCGAACTCCAACGTGCAGATGGAGTGCGTAATGCCCTCGATGGAATCCGAGAGGCCGTGGGCGAAGTCGTACATCGGATAGATCGGCCAGGTTGCGCCGGTGCGGTGATGCGGCGTTTTGTTGATGCGGTAGATCACCGGGTCGCGCAGGTGCAGGTTGGGACTGGCCATGTCGATCTTGGCCCGTAGCACGTACTGGCCTTCCGCAAACTCGCCGGCGCGCATGCGCGCGAACAAGTCCAGGTTTTCCGGGATGGGCCGGTTGCGCCAGGGGCTTTCCTTGCCGGGGGCGGTCGGGACCCCGCGATAGTTCTTGAATTCCTCGGAGCTTAAGGCGCAGACATAGGCCTTGCCGGCCCGGATCAACTGAATGGCGAACTGGTAAAGCTGTTCGTAATAATCGGAGGCATAATACAGGTGCTTGCCCCAGTCGAATCCCAGCCAGCGGATGTCCTCCTGGATGGATTCGACGTATTCCACGTCCTCCGTCTCCGGGTTGGTGTCGTCGAAGCGCAGATGACAGCGTCCGCCGAAATCGGCGGCCATGCCGAAGTTCATGCAAATGGACTTGGCGTGGCCGATGTGGAGATAGCCGTTGGGCTCGGGCGGGAAACGCGTGACCACTTGGCCGCCGTTCTTGCCCGCCTTGACGTCGTTTGCGATGATCTCGCGGACAAAGTGCCGCGATGTGGCGTCGTCTGGTGTTGTCATTACGCTGTTCTACTTTCTATGTGTGAGTTACGGGCCGGAAGTGGTGCGCATTTCGTTCGAAACGGGCACGCCATTTTACCCCATCTGGTGGCTTTCCGAACTTGCGCATACACGAGTATAGCGCTGCGTTCGGCGCGCCCCCATCCGGGGCAAACTGACGCGTCCGTTTCGAACCCCGGCCAGAGCCGGGGACGCTAAATGCGCACCACGGTCGCACCGCGCGGCCGAATCGGCCGTGCGGGATAAAACAAACCAATTCTTGCTATTTCCCCATTTCTCCAAGCATTGCCAACATGACCATCAATAACAGCATTATGAGCATGCTCGCAACGATTAAATAGTGTGCAATCCGATAGACTATCTTATGTTTCTCCGCCAATGTCTTGGAGCCGAATGTGAAGAATTTGTTTTGGCGGTAGAGGGATAATTTGGCGGTGAAAAGCAGAGACAAACCGATGATGGCAACGCTGACTGCAATCCAGAAAAGCGTTAGGTTGCCTCGTCTGACATTTGTGATCTCATGGAAAAACCACGCCAAAAAACTCACGCCGATAATAGGCCCAGCGCAGAGTGTGAGTGTGAAAAGAATATCTGGCGAGAATTTCCAGTCTGATTTGTCCCGTTCCATATTTATCTCCGACAGGCCGATTGCCCTGTCCGGTGCTATTTGCCGCGCCAGTCCGATTTCAGACATTCGGCGTTGGGCGTTCGGCGTTGGATGTTGGACGTTTGTTTCTCTGCTCCTTGTCGGCAGTGCGTTCTCCGTACGCTTCACGCTCTACGCTCAACGCTTCACGCGCTTCCGCCGTACCGGGCGCGATAGGTCTTCTCGAACTCCTTGAGCTTGTCTTTTTTCAGCGCAATGCCCTGGGCCTCGAGGGCTTCGAGGGCGTATTGGATGCGCCGCAGGGTCATGTCGCGGCCCAGGATCAGCATGCTGTCGAACACCGGCAGGGACACGGCGGCGCCTGAGATGGCAATAAAGAAGGGCGGCAGTAGCTCTTTCAGCTTTATCGTCTCTTTTTCCGCGATCTTGGCGAAAATCTGTTTGACGGTTTCCAGGGTCCAACCGGCGGTTTTTTCGATTTCCCACTGCGCGATTCTCAGCAACTGGACCAAGCGCCCGCCCTCGATCCCGCCGGCCGGCAGGGCGGAGGGCGCGTAGGCCGGCCGGTCGGCGAACAGGTAGGCCGCGAGCGGAACCAAATCGGAGAGCTGATTCAAGCGCGGCTGGGCCAGCGGCAGAATTTGGAGCCAGGTCTGCTCGTTCAGTCCCCAGTCTTTAAAGCGGCGGAGCAACTCGGCCGGAGGCATGGCGCGCAGGCGGCGGCCGTTAAAAGCCTGCAATTTTTGAATATCGAAAATCGGCCCGCCCATGCTGATGCGTTCGATATCGAACGCCGCCGCCAGCTCGGCGAGCGTGAAATGCTCCCGGCCATCCTCGAAGCTGTAAGCCAGCAGTCCCAGGTAATTGATCAGCGCTTCCGGCAGGATGCCGGCGCGCTGGTAATACAGGATGCTGACCGGGTTCTTGCGCTTGGAGAGCTTGGACTTGTCCGGATTGCGCAGGAGCGGCAGATGGAAGAACTCCGGCGGGGTCCAGCCAAAGGCCTGGTAGAGCAAAAGATGCTTGGGCAGGGAGCTGATCCATTCCTCGCCGCGCATGACGTGGGTGATTTCCATCAGGTGGTCGTCCACGACATTGGCCAGGTGATAGGTTGGGAAACCGTCGGCCTTCAAGAGCACCTGGTGGTCCACCTTGTTCCAGGGAATGCGGACTTCGCCATGCAGGCCATCCGCCATGACGCATTCGCCTTCCGCGGGCACGCGCAGGCGAATCACGTGCGCCTCGCCGGCTTGGACGCGTTTTTGCGCTTCCCCGGCGCCAAGCGCCGCGCAGTGGCCGTCGTAGCCTTGAATGCCATCCTTGACGGCGGCCTGTTCGCGGCGCAAGGCCGCCAGGCGCTCGGCCGTGCAGAAGCAGGGGTAGGCCGCGCCGTCAGCCACCAGCTTGCGGCTGTGTTCCCGGTAAATCGCGGTCCGTTCGCTTTGCCGATAGGGGCCGTGGGGTCCGCCCTTGTCCGGGCCTTCGTCCCAGCCCAGTCCGACCCAGCGGAGCGCGTCCAAGATGGCCTGCTCCGATTCGCGGGTGGAGCGGGCCTGGTCGGTATCCTCGATCCGCAGGATGAATTCGCCGCCATGGTGTTTGGCGAAGGCATAGTTGAAAAGGGCGATATAGGCCGTGCCGATATGCGGCGAGCCTGTGGGCGAAGGCGCGATGCGTGTGCGGACTTTCATGGGTTGGCTTCTCCTGTTGCGCGGTACTATGCAGAAAAAGACAGCGTAACTCAATGGGAAAAGTTCAATCCAAATCCGCGCCTAAGACCGGCGGACTGTTTTACGAACGCGCTTTTCGCCCTGTGCCCGCGCGGTGGTCGAGGCCGCCCGCCTTCCGAAGAATCATCGCGTGAATCTCGATCATGGTTCATGGAGGGCGACGGGCCCCGCGCCGTACGGGCGCCTGGTTCGCGCTGGGTTCTTGGCAAGATGGCGCATCCTTAGGCGCGGATTCTGCCCCCCCCCCCGAACCGGCTTGACAACCGATGAGTTCGCCTTAATCTACCTTTGCCATAACTGGGGAGGAGCCAGACTTCTGACTCCTGACTACTTGAGTTATTACGACCGATGAAACTGATCGACAAATATATCCTGCGCAATTTCTTCGTGCCGACATCGTATTGCCTGCTCACGTTCTGCATGCTGGCGGTCATTTTCGACCTGTTCGACAGCCTCTCGGTTTTCATCGACGCGCGCACGCCTCTCCTGCAAATCGCGCGGTATTACACCTATATTTTACCGGCCATGCTGGTTTTCATCGTCCCTATTTCCCTGCTTTTGGGCCTGCTTTACAGTCTCTGGCAACTATCCAAAAACAACGAACTTACCGCCATGCGCGCCAGCGGGGTCAGCCTGATGCGCCTGACCGTTCCCATCCTGCTGGCAGGGTTGTTTTTCAGCATATTGATCATGGGACTCCAGGAAACCGTGGCGCCCTGGTCCAGCTACTGGGCCGATCAATTCATCCAGCGCGAGAAAAAGGGCAACGACCCATCCACGCGCTATGCCCTGAATTTGACCATCAACAACGAGGAGCAACACCGCATCTGGGCCATCAGCAGGTTCGACTTGAACACCCATGATATGCAAGGCATCGATGTCGTCCAACAGCGCCCGGACGGGTCCGACCTCGATACGATCCACGCCGAGGAGGGCAAGTTTTATGACGGGCGCTGGTGGCTGTTCAAAGTCACGATCCAAAAACACGATTTTTACAACAACCCCGTTGGCGCGGTGATTACCGAACCCCAACGCCAAATGGCGGACTGGACGGAAACACCCGAGGACTTTTTGCACGAAGTCAAGGACCCGATCTTCCTTTCGTCGCGCGATCTCTGGAAATTCATGCGCGACCACGAAAATCTTTCCGAAAAAACGATCGCCCGCATCACTGTGGACATGTACGCGCGTCTGGCCATGCCATGGACCTGCCTGGTCGTGACGCTCTTCGGCATCCCCTGCGGAGTGCGCGCGGCGCGCAAAGGCGCCTTGGCCGGCGTTATGACCGCGCTCCTGGCCATTTTCGCCTTTTATTTTCTGATGATGTTCGGCCAGTGGCTCGGCAAGATCCAGGTGCTGACGCCAATGGTCAGCACCTGGCTGCCCAATTTGGCTTTTGCCGCGGCCGGGCTGTTCATGATGGGGCGGATGCGGTAGGTTTTCGATTAGCCAGAGTGTGAGCAACCACGAAACACACGTAACCACACGAAATGGATGAGGATCAGATTCTGTTTGCCTGCCCGCAATGCTACGCATAGCGTTGCAGACGGGTCATTACAAAAAAAAACAGATCATGAATTTGTTTTGCTGAACTTTCGTGTATTTAGTGTGTTTCGTGGTTAAAATAAAGGAGAATTATGACTGCCATGACTTCCCGGGAACGTGTCTTGCGCGCCGTTAATTTTCAGGATACCGACCGGGTCCCGATCGACCTGGGCGCCATGAAAGCATCCAACATTGGCGTCAAGGCCTACAACCGCGTCAAGGCCCATCTCGGCATTAATACCAAGAGCCGTATCTTGGATCCTAAATTTATGATCGCATCGGTGGAAGAAGCGGTAATGCGCAGATTCCATCTGGACGTCATGCCGCTCGATATTTCATCCGCGCTATCCGACATGCGGCCCGACCGCGAATGGATACCGATGAAACTCTATGAAGGCGCGGAAGGGATCCTCCCCCCCGGCACCGATATCGGCACGGATTCCGAGGGGCGCTGGGTCTTATTGGATCAGAACCGAAACCAGACGTCTTTCCGCATGCCCCGCGAAGGCTACTATTTCGACGACATTGCCTTCAACGAGCCCGGCGCAACGATCGATCCGAAGGCGTTCCGGCCGGTAACCGGATTTCCCGACAAACAACTCAAAGCGCTCCAGGCCAGAGGGAAATTTCTTTACGAGAACAGCGATTATGCCCTGCTCGGCTGGGGCGGGGGCGTTTGCTTTCTTGGCATGAGCCTGATCACCGACCGCCTGAGCAATGTCACCATGGGACTTCCATCCGAGTGGATGATGATGCTGATGACCGAAAAGGAAACCTGCCACGCGATGATGGACAAATCCGTGGAGGCCTCAATCAAGTGCCTGCAACAATTGCGCGACGCGGTCGGCGACTACTGTTTTGCGTGGGGCATCGCCGCCGACGACAGCGGCACACAACGCGGCGAATTCATCGGCCCGGAACTGTGGGTCGAGATGATCAAGCCGCATTACGCAAAATTGTGCGCCTGGATTCATCGAAACACCAAGTGGAAAACGTTCCTGCATTCCTGCGGCTCGATTTACCATCTGATTCCGCACATGATCGAGGCGGGCGTCGATATCCTGAATCCGATCCAGACCTCGGCGGCCAACATGGAACCGGAGCGGATCAAAAAGGAATTTGGCGGCAAGATCGTCTTCTGGGGCGGCGGGTGCGACACCCAGAGCACTCTCCCAACGGCGTCACCCGATGAAATCCGCGCCCACGTCAAGGAACGGCTTGGCATCTTCAAGCCCGGCGGCGGATATGTCTTCAATCAGGTCCACAACATTCAACCCAACGTCCCCGCCGAGAACGTCATCGCCATGCTGGACGCCGCCTACAAATACGGCTGACAAGCGAATGCCCGCCCGAATCGACGGCACGGAGGAATGCAAGTCATGGCGATCAACATTCCATACAACAACAGGCAGATCGCGATCCACGTGCCCGACGATGCCGCCGTGTATCGCACCTCCTACCGGGAACCGGATACCGATGCCCGCGCGCTTGTTCGGAATGCCCTGAGAAATCCCGTCCAGAGCCTTCCTTTTGCGGAAGCACTGAAAAAATCGGGCGCACGCTCGGCGGCCATCGTGGTCTCCGACATCACCAGACCCATTCCATACGCCGACTTTCTCGATACCGTGCTCGAAGAGATCGAGGATGCCGCCGTGCCGCACGGCAACATCGTCATTCTCATTGCCACAGGGATGCACCGGCCGAGCACGGCCGCGGAACGGGAACGCATGTTCGGCTCGAAAGTGTGCGAGCGCTATCGCATTGTCGATCACCACGCGGACAAAAGCGACGAGCTTGTGGCGCTTGAGGGCACAAGCTGGGCGGGGCGTCCGATCGAATTGAATCGCCTCTTTGTGGAAGCTGATTTCCGCATCGCAACCGGGCTGGTGGAACCGCATTTCATGGCAGGCTTCTCGGGCGGCCGCAAGGCGGTCTGTCCGGGCTTATGCTCGCTGGAGACGGTGAAAGCCTTTCACAGCTTCGCCTTTTTGGACGACCCGAATGCCCGCAATGGGCAGCTGGAAGGAAATCCGCTTCATTCCGAGGCCCTTTCGATTGCCCGGAAAGCCCGCGTGGGGTTCTGCCTCAATCTCGTGGTGGACCGGCAACACCGACTCGCAGCCGCGATTGCAGGCGACCTGGAGGCGTCCCACCTGGCAACCTGCCGGCTCGTCGGTCAACATGCATGCCCGGCGGTGGCACAGGCACGGGACGTTGTCCTCACCTCCAGCGGCGGATATCCACTGGATGCCACTTTCTACCAATGCGTCAAAGGAATGGCATCCTGTCTGCCGGCCGTCAAAAAGGGCGGCATTGTTATTTCGATCGGAAGTTGTTCGGAAGGCATCGGGGGGAGCGAGTACCGGAATATCATGCATGAACATTCGGGCCGATGGAGGGATTTTTTAAGCCGCCTGCAAGGCAACGTCCATCCCATTAAGGACCAGTGGCAATTCCAAATGCAGACCAAGATTCTGCGGCATGTTGGCGACAATAATCTGATCTTTGTGACCGGCGGCCTGAGCGCTTCGGATTTGAACAGACTTAGTGTCAACGGCATCCATGTATCCGAAGACCACATTCAGGAAAGAGTTCAAACGCTATTGGATGGGTTCGTACGCGAAGGCCGCTCCGTGGCCGTCATCCCGGAAGGACCCTATTGCGCCCCTATCGCATAAAAACGCCCAAGGAACCGCAACTGAAAACGCGGCCCGGCCGGAGGCCGAGCCCTACCCGCGGTAAGGGCCAGCCTCCGGCTGGCCTGTTCTCTTGATGAGATCGCCATGCGTATCCTCATTGCACCCAATAGTTTTAAAAACTGCCTGAGCGCCCGCAAAGTCGGCGAAGCCATTGCGCGCGGCTTGCGCCGCGCCCGGCCGGATATTGTCGCCGACATTATCCCAATGTCCGACGGCGGCGATGGGCTTGTCGAGGTCCTGGCCGATACGCTCGCAGCCGAACGGATTGAGACACCGACCCGCGACGCGCTCGGCCGGCCGCTGACGGCCGTTTGGCTGTTGACCCCGCAGTTCGCGGTCATCGAAATGGCCTTGGCCTCCGGACTGGCCCGGCTGAAAGGGCCGGAAGAATACCGGCCGCTGATTACATCCACGGCCGGCACGGGCCTTCTGATTCGCGCCGCCTTGGATCGTGGCTGCCGGAGAATTGTTCTTGGTTTGGGCGGCAGCGCCACCGTGGATGCCGGTTGCGGCATGGCAAGCGCACTGGGCTTCAAACTACTTTCCGAACGCGGCCGGCCTCTGCCCGAAGGTGGCGGAGCGTTGAACGATCTGGCGCGCATCGAAGCGTCGTCCGCCGATCCGCGTCTGAAAACGACGCAAATTAACTGTTTGATTGACGTACAGAACCCGTTACTGGGACCGAGCGGGGCGGCCCGTGTATTTGCGCCGCAGAAAGGCGCAGCGCCAGCCGATGTGGAACGGCTGGAAACGTCCTTGGCACATTGGTCCGTTATCGCAAAGCGCGACCTGGACGCGGATATCGCCGAAATACCCGGGGGCGGCGCGGCTGGCGGCTTGGGCGCGGGCTGTCTTGCCTTTCTCGGCGCGACGCTGGCGAACGGCGCCGAATGGGTGGCCCGGCAAAGCCGGCTGGAAGAAGCCATAACGCAAGCCGACCTTATAATCACAGGCGAAGGCCGACTCGATGAACAAACGGCCTTCGGCAAGGTGCCCGCGTTTGTGGCGAGGATGGCACAGACTCAAGGCAAACCGGTCATAGCCTTGGGAGGTTCGGTGGCCGAGGGTCTCGATTTGCGGACGGCAGGCATTGCGCGTTGTGCAGCGGTGACACCGCCGGGCATGCCCCTGGCAGTCGCCTTACGCGAGGCTGAAAATAATCTTGCGTGCGCCGCGTCGAAGATTATCATGGGGCGTAAGAATTTCGGATTTCGGATTTCGGATTTCGGATTTCTGATTTCTGATTTCTGATTTCGGATTTCGGATTTCGGATTTCTGATTTCGGATTTCCGATCGCTGAAAATTAATGGACGTTGGTTAGTCTGGCGGCATGAAGTTTGTTCCCGATTTTTCTGCAATCATAAATTCCACACATGCGGAGTTTCCATGGCACATATTTCCGTGGTTGAACCTGTGGGCAAGGCGCTGGGCACGGTCCGGCAGGCGCTGTTCGCGCCGTTTAACGCGGTCAAATGGCTGGGGCTTGGCTTCACGGCGTGGCTGGCGTCACTGACCGAGGGCTTTGCGCCGAATTTTTTCCTGACACCGAACAAGACGCTCGATTCGCCCGTCGGCCTCAAGACCCTGGACTGGGTGCAGGCCCATCTGGCCCTGGTAATCACGGCGGCGATCGGGATCGCGATCGTCATCCTGGCGGTCACACTGGTTGTAACCTGGGCAAGTTGCCGCGGCAAATTCATGTTCCTGGACAACGTGCTCAATAACCGCGCGGAAATCCAGATCCCCTGGCGTCGTTTCAGCCGCCAGGGCAACTCGCTGTTTTTATTTTCCATCTGCTTCGGCATCGCCACGCTGGCCGTCCTGGCCACGCTCGGGCTTCTGCTCTTATTCGTGGCCTGGCCGGACATTGCGCGGCACAATTTTGGGATCAATGCCTTGGGCGCCATTCTGCTGGGCGTCGTTTTTTTTACAAGTTATATTCTTGTCCTCGGGAGTCTGCTGGCGTTTTTGAACGATTTTGTCATCCCGCTCATGATCCTGCGCGCCTGCCGCGTGATGACCGCCTGGGGTTTGTTCCTCGACCTCTTCAAGGCCCATGTCGGCGTGTTTGTGTTGTATCTTTTATTCCGGTTCGTCCTGACCATGGTAATTTCCGGCGTGGCGACGCTGGTCTGTTGCCTGCTCTGTTGCACGGTATTGATTCCCTATGTGGGAACGGTTATCCTCCTGCCCGTGTTCGTGTTCTGGCGCAGTTATTCCGCGCACTTCCTGGAGCAGTTTGGCGGGGCCTATCGGCTGTTCGGCATGGGCGAGTCCCAGTACATCACCGTGCGACGGGAACCGGGCTGAGAAGCATTGTGATCTGGGATTTCTGATTGTTGATTTAAAATCAGAAATCAGAAATCAGAAATCCGCAATCCGAAATTTACGATCATGTCCATCGTCCATGATATTTTGGCACAAGCGGTGGCCATGGATGCTTCCGATGTGCATCTGAAGGCCGAGGCCCAGCCGTTCTTCCGGGTGCGCGGCGCCCTGGCGGAAAGCGGTCTGCCAAAACTCAGCGGCGCTGACCTTAAACGCATCGTCGCGGATATCCTGCCGGACCATCTTAAAAGCAAGCCCGAACCAGATTTGGAGATGGATTTTTCGCATTACGAGGAGGGAGTGGGCCGCTTTAGAGTCAATGTTTTCATGTCGCGCCATATCCCGACCCTGGCGTTCCGTTATGTAAAAACCAAAATCCCCACCATCGCGGAACTGCGCCTGCCGCCCATCCTGGAGAATCTGGCCTTGAAGGACAGCGGCATCATTTTGCTCTGCGGCGCCACGAGTTCGGGCAAGTCCACCACCCTGGCGGCCTTGCTCGACTGTATCAACCGCCGCCAATGCTGTCGGATCATCACCGTGGAAGACCCGCTGGAATATATTTTCACGGATATGCGGTCGGTCATTACCCAGCGCGAGGTGGGCCTCGATACACCGTCGTTCCACTCGGCGCTCAAGCATGTTTTGCGGCAGGATCCCGACGTCATCATGATCGGCGAAATGCGCGACGCCATCAGCCTTTCCGTGGCGCTCAGCGCGGCGGAGACCGGCCACTTGGTGCTCTCGACCCTGCACGTCAACACGGCGGCCCAGTCGGTGCACCGGATCCTCGATTTCTTTCCCAACAGCGAGCGCGACCAGGTCCGCATGACGCTGGCCGGCAACCTGGAGGCCGTGTTGTGCCAGCGGCTGGCGCCGGCCAAGCAAGGCGGGGTCATAGCGGCCGTGGAGGTCATGATCAACACGCCCACCGTGCGCAAGCTGATCTCGGAAAACAAACTGGATACTTTGCAGGCCGCCATCGAGACCGGCGCGGAAGACGGCATGCAAACTTTCAACCAGGCTTTACTCAAGCTGATCAAAAGCGGGATCGTCACCGAAAAGAACGGCCTGGCCTGCTCACCCAGTCCCGAACAGCTCAAGATGAACCTGCAGGGCATCTTCCTCGACGAAGGCCGCCGCATCCTGGGCAACTAAGAAATGAAGAATGCAGAAACATTTTCCGCCATAGCGGATCCGCTTCAGGCGGACAGAGCTTAGCCTTTTGGTTATTAATCAAAAGACTGGCATGAGACACCTTCTTGGGCAGTGGAATGATAGCCACCCCGCGTTTGGCCATGACGGAGAGCGCCCAGGGGCGCCAGCGTAACGGCTTGGCGGCCTTTATTCTTCAGCCGGTGCACAACGGTCACTTCATTCCGGCGCCCGGCCAGGGTGATATCCATCGTCTTCCGCACACGGTTCAGCGCGCCAGAAGCCTGGAACGTACGAATGCCGCCGGAGATTCCACGAATAAATCTTGAGTTTTCGAGATCTTGCAAGTAAATTACACACTTGTCAACCATCTTCCCAATCGATTAAATTCCTATGTATCCTGACATTCCGACCGCTGACATCCGATCTCTGATCTCTTTCCTCACCATGGACACACCTCCCAAAACCTCGTTCACCTATCCGCTGACGGAGGCCCAGCAAATCCTGCTCACGGAGGTATTGCAGACCGGCAACTTTCGTCCCATCGTGGTTCCCTACGCCAATGTGGCGGCCGAAACCGACACCTGCCGGATCATCCTCTACCAGAGCGGCAAATGCCTGGTGCAGGGGCGCGCGGCGCAGGAATTCGTGACTTATGTGCTGGAGCCCAGGGTGCTGGGCCGCGTCGGCGTGGGGTACGAGGAAATGCTCAATCCGGAAGTTTATTCGCCCCACATGGGCATCGACGAAAGCGGCAAAGGCGATTTCTTCGGCCCGCTGGTCATCGCCGGCGCGTACGCGGACAAGGAACTGGCCAAAACCATGCTGGCCATGGGCGTGAAGGACAGTAAAAACATATCCAGCGACAAAAAAGCCCATCAACTGGCGCGCGATATCCGCGACCTGCTGGGCCGGCGGTTCAGCATCGTGACGATCGGCCCGCAAGCCTACAACCGGCTATACTCGAAATTCCGCAGTGTCAATGCCATGCTTTCCTGGGGCCATGCCCGCGCCATCGAAAATTTACTGGAGCAGGTTCCGGCGTGCCCGCGCGCCATTTCCGATCAGTTTGGCGACAAGGAGCAGGTCAAGCGGGCGCTGATGACGCGCGGCCGCAAGGTGGAATTGGTACAGCGCCACCGGGCTGAGGCCGACGTGGCCGTGGCGGCGGCCTCCATCCTGGCGCGTTCGGCTTTCCTTAACGCCCTGGATAAATTGCACAAGGATTACAATCGGGCATTTCCCAAAGGCGCCTCCGAGCAGGTCAAGGCCGCGGCCGAGGAGCTGGTCAAACAGCATGGCCCCGCCATTTTGTTGCAAACGGCCAAATGCCATTTCCGCACCACCGACCAGGTGCTGGAAAAACTCGGCATCCAACGCGCCGCGCTCGGCCCGGAAGGCCGGGTTAAATCCAAGCCATACACTTTCCGGCCGAAACATTGACGTCGTGGATTCTTCGGCCTGCCCTCCATCATGTCCGCCATAGCCTTGGCGACGGCGGAAGCCCCCGGGGCGACGGCGGGCGGCCACGGCGTCACCGCCGCGGCTACACAAGCCACCCGCCTCAGGGCGGCTCGCCGATCCGGAAGGGAACGGTTAATTCGGGCATGGCGGCGCAATCGGTGACGATGGTCAAAGCCCGTCCGTCAAGTTCCGGCCGGGACCGTAGATTCCTCAATTCGATCCGGGTTCCTTTGAACAGGGTGGCATGGACCGTAACGTCCATGTCCGGGAACGGCGGGTCCACACGCACGACTTTGAAATTCTGTTTGCGGCTGGACTGGACCAGGAGCAAGCGTGAAACCGGCTGGTTGGTGTCGCCCGCCAGCCGGATCTCGTCCGGCACGGTGTAGATATCCCCCACCACCCGCCCCTGCATGGACACGGTCAATCGCGGATAGCGGGGGGCATCGGTGGCAATCCACACCTCGGTCGCAAACCGACCGAGTATCAGCGGCAACACAGGCCGAATCCGGAGCCGATAGGCCCGGCCCGGTTTATTCGTCTCCAAATCGACAGCAAACGCCGGCAAAAGCGCACCGGCGCCGGTGACATGGCCCGGCGCCGAATCGTCGAATTCGATGGACACCGTCTTGACTTCAGCCGCATCGCTCCGCAAATTGCCCCAATAAATCCGGTCGGGCTTCACCGCCACCTCGGCCACGGCCCCGCCAATCAAGCTTAATGTCAGACGGGGCTGGCCAGGATCGTTGGACTCGATCGTCACGCGCTTGTGCTGAGCGCCGGAGCGGCCCTTGAGAATGAGCCGCACCTGCACGGCAATCTGCTCGCCCGGATGGATGATCCTGTTTTCCAGGCGCACCCGCGCGCAACCGCAATCGGTCTGGACCCGGTAAATAACGAGCGGCGCCGCGCCTTCGTTGGCCAGCATAAAAGTGTGCGGCACGGCGTTGGTGTTGCTCAGCGCGCCGAACCAATATTCCGGTTCGTCGCAGATTAGGCGGGGCAGGTCGCGGGCGGGAGCGGCGGCGGACATAAGGCAGAAGCAAACGCCGAACATCCAACATCGAACATCGAACATCGAATGTAAAGAAAACATGGTCACAAATAATTGTTGACCTCTGACCTCTGATCTCTGACCTCTGATCTCTGACCTCTGACCTCTGACCTCTGATCTCTGACCTCTGACCTCTGATCTCTGACCTCTGACCTCTGACCTCTGATCTCTGACTACTCCCGTCACTCGGCCGTCTGGATTAGGGGCTTGGGCTGTTGGTTATAGACCTTGGCGAGCGCCGGCACGGAATGGGTCAGCCAGACGTTGCCGCCGATCACGGCGCCTTCGCCGACAATCGTTTCACCGCCCAGGATCGTGGCCCCGGCGTAGATCGTCGCGTTGGCGCGCACTTCGGGATGCCGCTTGATGCCCTTGATGGGGTTGCCGTGCTCGTCTTTGGGGAAACTCAGGGCGCCCAGCGTGACGCCTTGATACAGCTTCACATTTTCGCCAATGACGCAGGTTTCCCCGATGACCACGCCCGTGCCGTGGTCGATAAAAAATCCGCCGCCGATCCGGGCGCCCGGATGGATATCGATGCCCGTGCTCGAATGGGCCTGTTCCGACATGATCCGCGGGATCAGCGGCACGCCCTTCTGGTAAAGAACGTGGGCAATGCGGTGAATGGCGATGGCTTGCAGTCCGGGGTAGCTCATGACAATTTCCATGAGCGAGCGGGCGGCCGGATCACCGTCATAGGCCGCCTGGATATCCCGCTGGAGCAGGTTGCGGATGCTTGGCAGGGATTCGACCAGGGCCATGACGGCTTCCTCCGCCTTTTTGCGGCAGTCCCCGCAATCCTTGCATTTCTCGAACTCGCATTGGTAGCGGAACGCATTTTCGGCCTGCGCCGCCAGGAGCAGCGCGGCCGAACGGATTTGGGTGTTATACAGAGTTTCCATGTGGCTTTCGGCCAGCGGCGCGCGCCCATGACAGCCGGGGAACAGAATACCCATGAATTCGTCCACAACCGCATGCACGGCCTTTTGTCCGGCCAGGTTGAAGCGCTTCTCCGTGTTGACACCGACCTGGCAGTCCACGCAACGCGAGAGGTCGTTCGCAATGGCCGGCAATTTGTTGTCCATCCATTCGGCAAGTTTCATGGCTTGTATTCCTTTTACGGTAGCTATCGGTTAATAGACCGTGTTATTCTCATCATGTTTCCGCGCATCACATTGACATGGTCGATCTGGATTCCCGCTTTCGCGGGAATGACAGAAGGGAACAGGAATGACAGAAGGGAACAGGACTGACAGAAGGGAACAGGACTGACAATAGGGAACAAAAATGGCAGAAGGAGAATGAAAATGACAGAAGGGAACGGGAATGGGAATAGAGAACCGGCATAATGGAACAAAAAAGGCTTTGCATAGTTGTCATTCCCGCGGAAGCGGGAATCCAGGATTAGGTTAAATCGCAATATAAATCCTTCCAGTCCGGATTCGATTTTTCTATCAACTCAATCTTCCATCTTCTATTCCATTTTTTCAGCCGCTTTTCATAACGAATGGCAGATTTTACGTCATCAAAGCGTTCGTAGAAGACAAGATTATGAATCTTATATTTTTTTGTAAAACCCTCAATCAAACTATTTTTATGTTCATAAACCCGTCTTATCAAGCTATCGGTAACCCCAATATAAAGAGTGCCGTTTCGCTTGCTGGCCATAATATAAACATAATAGGCCTTCATTGGTCCTTATACCCTTGCGATCCGGATCAAAACCCGGTCGGACCCCAGGTTGCGCCAGCCCAGGCGGAGCAAGGCGGCATCGCCCCAGCCGCGCGGAATGCAGACGGTATCCACAATGCGGATACGATCCATGCGGCACAGGGCGTGAAAATCCTTCAGCGTGGAGAGATGGATGTTGGGCGTGTCGTACCACTCGAAAGGCAGACTGCCGGAAACCGGCATGCGGCCTTTAAGCCCCAGCCGCAGACGATGCCGCCAATTGCCGAAATTGGGAAAACTCACAATTCCCTCGCGCGCCACGCGCAGCATTTCATTAAGGACCAGGCGCGGCTTGCGCACCACCTGCAGGGTCTGGCTGAGCACGGCATAATCGTAAGCCCCGTCCGGGATGACGCTTAAGCCCGCGTCGAGGTCGCACTGAAACACATCGAGACCTTTGCGCAGAACGCCAATGACATGCTCCAGGTCGATATCCATGCCCAGGCCGGTGACGGCCTTGCGGGCCATTAGTTCGCAAAGCAGTTCGCCGTCACCGCAGCCGAGGTCGAGAACCCGCGCGCCGGGCACAATTTGACCGACGATACGGATGTAATCCTCGGACGCCAATTCGCCGTGGACTCTTTTGCGCACAAGTCGCCGGGGCGGTAAAACAGCGGTTGCCGGCGGGGCCAGGCAGGGGGTGCGCGCCGATTCCAGGAACGTGCGCAACACGTCGGCCAAACGCTCCACCTCGACCAGAAACGCATCGTGCCCATAAGGCGACGGCAGAAGGCAATAGGAAACGTGCTTGCCGGCGCGCACGAGCGCCTGGGCCACGGCCAGCGATTGTTCCGGCGGGAAAAGCCAGTCCGAACTGAGCGCCACGACCAGAACATGCGCGCGCGGATCCACGGCGTGAAAAGCCTCGGCCGGGTCGGCGCAATTTTCGGCCAGATCGAAGATATCCATGGCCTCGGTAATGTGCAGGTAAGAGTTGGCGTCGAACCGGTCAACGAACTTGGATCCCTGGTAATCCAGATAGCTTTCCACCTGGAACGGGGTGGCAAAACGCGGCAGGGGCTCATGGATCGCTTTCTTCTCGCGCCCGAATTTAAGCTTCATATTTTCGGAGGAAAGATAGGTGATGTGTCCGATCATGCGCGCCTGGGCCAAACCCTGGTCGGGGGTCTGCGCTTTGCCATAATAGTCGCCATCGGCCCAGGCGGGATCGGCCTGAATGGCGTTGCGGCCCACGATATCGAACGCCAGCGCCTGGGCCGAAAGGCTCATGGCCGAAGCGATGCACACGCCTTTGTCCACCACAAGCGGATAGCGGCGAATCCATTCCAGGACCTGCATGCCCCCAAACGACCCCCCGATGACCGCCGCCAGGCGCTTAATGCCCAAATGCTGGAGCAGAAGATACTGGACTTGAACCATATCGCCGGCAGTGATTGCGGGAAAGGACGAGCCGTAGGGACGGCCCGTGCGCGGATTGAGCGAGGAAGGCCCCGTCGTCCCCATGCAACCGCCGAGAATGTTGGCGCAAATCACGTGAAAGCGATTGGTGTCGATCCCTTTGCCGGGCCCGACCATGGCGTCCCACCAGCCGGATTTTTTATCCTGCGGACTGTGATAACCGGCCACATGCGCATCGCCGGTAAGCGCATGGCAAATATAAACGACATTGTCGCCGGCGGGCGCAAGCTTCCCGTAACTTTCGTAAGCCACCTGCAGTTCCGGCAGGCTCGCGCCGCTTTCCAGAACCAACCCCTCCGGCGGCAGGCGGATGGAGACGTATTTCGTCTCCACCAATCCCACGCTGGTTTCGGTTGTGCCGGAGGCGCTCATGTGTTTGGTGTTCAGGATTGATACCGGCATGGGAGCAAGGGTGTATCGGTGTATGGGAGCATGAACTTGTGGCACATATGTTTGACTCCCATACCCCCATACGCCCATACTTCTTTTTTATGCGTACCGCGCCAGTTCCAGACCGCGGTCGCGGAAATAGGGAAACCCGATCTTGTCGAATTTCAGAAAACAATTTTACAAACCGCGCTTGTTTCCGAATTCTTTTTCAATCAAAAATCAGAAATCCGAAATCAGAAATATTACAGACGCACTTCCGGCTTGATGTTTAAGCCATGCCAATGCCATAATCAAGCATGAAATCATCTCCCCCAATCTCGCAGATCATCAAGCGCGAAGGCAATTTGGCGCCTTATGACCGCGACCGGATCGGCACGGCCATCTTCCGGGCCATGGCCTCGCTCGGCCAGGGCGACCGCGCCCAGGCGGATTCCCTGGCGCTGGACGTCGAAGAAGCGCTCAAGGCCGCCTACGGGACGGAAGCCACGCCAAGCGTGGAGGAAATTCAGGATATCGTCGAGGAAACGCTCATGGAGCGGGGGGCGGTCAAGACCGCCCGAGCCTACATCATTTACCGCAACCAGCGCGCCCAGGCCCGCGCCGCCCGCGCCTATGCGTTCGAAGTCACCGACAACATCCCTTACAAAAAAATCTACGAGGTGTTGCGCTGGAACATGGACCACGGGTGCGACTCGATCGGCGACCTCAACGACCTCATCGCCGGCGGGCATTTCCCCCGCCTGGTCCGGGAAACCGACCGGCGCTACGACGAGGAACTCGATCGGTGTGCCGCCCAGATCATGGAGCGGCAGGACGCCGTTCGGCTCGTCATTGTCGCCGGCCCCTCCTCCTCCGGCAAAACGACCACGACCGCCAAGCTCAGCGAGCGCCTGGCGCGCGTGGGACTGGGGTTCAAGGCCATTAACGTTGACAACTATTTCTTCGATCTCGAACAGCATCCCAAGGACGAGTTCGGCGACTACGATTACGAGGCGCCGCAGTCCCTGGACCTGAAGCTGATCAACGAACACCTGGGCGCGCTCCTGGCGGGCGAAACCATCCAAGCCCCGCGCTACGATTTTAAAACCGGCAAGCGCACCCTGGCCGTCGAACCTTTGCGGCTTGAGCGCAACCAGATCATCCTGCTGGACAGCCTGCATGGATTGTACCAGGATATGACCGGCGGTATCCCGGCGGAGCATAAGTTCCGGCTTTACATCGAGACCCTCGGCCAGTTGCGCGCCGCCGACGGCGCCTTCATGCGCTGGGCCGACAATCGGCTGATGCGCCGCATGCTCCGCGACAGCCTGCACCGCAATTCCAGGCCGGAAACGACCTTGACCCACTGGCACTACGTCCGGCGCAGTGAGCTTAAAAACATCATCCCATTTATCGACACAGCGGACTTCTTAGTCAATAGCGCCCTGCCCTACGAAATCCCGCTTCTTAAACACCGGTTGTTTCGCTATTTCCCGGAAGCCGTTGCGCGTTACCAGCAGGATCCCAGCCGGCAGGACGCCTATATCCGGGCCAAACGGGTCTGTGATTTCCTGGAACCTTTGACAGCCGTCGCCGACGATGCATGCGTGCCGACGGACTCGCTGTTGCGGGAATTTATCGGGGGGAGCCGGTACGAGGTGTAGTTTGCGATGGCAACTGTTTAATGTAGCCTCGGCGAAACTCTGAGTGAAGCCTGGGTGACGCCGTGGCCGCCCGCCGGCGCCCCGGGGCCATGGTGGACAGACCGAAGAATCCACGCCGTCGCATAAAGCTATGGCGGGCAGACTGGCGGAAAATTCATTGACATGCACTTAAGCTGTCGGACGATTAGGCCAACGTTCCGAAAAAACGCGAGCCTACCTGCCCGCGGCTACAACACGAAACTCCTACTCTTCCAAAAAAGAACTCCACCCCCTGCGGGGTGGAGTTCGTCAACGAACGATCCCATCGTCTTATTTCAGCGCATGCGCGGGTGTTGCGGCCGCTAATCTGGTGCAAGCCGCATTGGATCCGATCGGATTGACGGTATAGTCATATGCCGACAATTCCGCTGTCCGAACGGCGGCGGTGACACTGGTCGACGCCGGACAAAGCGGAAACTGCTTGATGTATCCGCCGGCGCCTGTGTTATTGACAAACGCAGTGAAGGCACCGACACCATTTGTCGCAACGGTCGCCCCGTTGGTCAGGCCATTTTCCAGCGCATATTGGTCCTTGGCCGCCTCAATCTGGCGCAGGTTGTTAATACAGGCATTTGCCTGGGACGTCGTACGCGCGCGCATGAACGACGGGATCGCGATCGCGGCCAAGAGGCCGATGATCGCCACCACGATCATAATTTCTACCAATGTGAAACCTTTTTTCATTTTCTTATCTCCTAATTCCGATTCTCGATTCTCCGAGAGATCAGGATACTTTTTACTAATTTGACCATTCCGTTCAATTATCCGTTATTTAATTACCGCCCTGCACCTCCTTTCGTTAATTGTGTGTTGATAAGATTTTTACCAAACTAATAATTAATAAGCAATAACTATACCAATATAAAAAATAATCCAATAATTTACCTTCTTTTTGCGATTGTCACTTCACATGCCTTAAAAAATCATCAAATTTTCTTATTTGCGATATTTAAAAATCATTTTTATACACCATCAACTATATAATTACAAATTAGACAGCCTCATTATTGACAATATTAGAATATGAGTATCACAAACAATAAAAATCCGTCTTATTCGTAATGGAACAACGACAAGGCGGAAGACATATGCACAACAGGACAGGACGTCACATATCAGGTGTAGCGGCCGTTCGACAGAACGGCAATCTGCGGTTCTATCCACCGTAAGCGGACAAGTCGAACCGCAGCTACACCCCTTGTCACTGAGCCATTATATTGTCTGCCGTCCGTCGTCTGCCGTCCGTCGTCCGTCGTCCGTCGTCTGTCGTCCGTCGTCTGTCGTCCGTCGTCTGTCGTCCGTCGTCTGCCGTCTGCCGTCTGCCGTCCGTCGTCCTCTTCAATCCTTCGGCTCCGGCATTTTACGATAAAGCGTAGCCAAGCTGATTCTCAATGATTTGGCCGCTTTTTGTTTATCGCCGTCCGAAGATATCAGGGCCTGGGACAGGTATTCCTTTTCTTTCATTCGCAGGAAGGCTTTTAAAGACTTGCCGCGGACATCGTCGATTTTTCTTGATCCGCCATCGACCGACGATGTGACTTGACGCAACTTTGCCGGCAGGCTTTCCTTGGTAATCACGGCATCCTTGGTAAAGGTCAGGGCATGTTTCAGGGCATTTTCAAGTTCGCGGACATTACCAGGCCAGGCATACTGCTCGAAAAGGTTGATAACGTCCGGATCCACGGCCGGGATTGGCTTATTCGCCTCCACTTCCCGGCGCAACAAATGATAGGTCAGCGGCAGAATGTCCTCCGGCCGCTCCCGCAAAGGCTTGATTTCGATCGGGATGACGCTCAGGCGGTAGTAAAGATCCTCGCGAAATTTGTTCTGCTCGATCAATTGTTCCAGACGCGTATTGGTGGCCGCCAGAACGCGGACATCCGTTGGTATGGACTCATTGCCGCCAACGCGCCGGATTTCCTTGTCCTGCAGGACACGCAACAGCTTGGCCTGGATGCCGAGCGGCATGGAATCGATTTCATCCAGGAAAATAGTGCCTTGATCGGCAACCTCGAAGAGACCCTCCTTATCGGCGGAGGCGCCCGTGAACGCGCCTTTGACATGGCCAAACAATTCCGATTCCAAGAGCGCTTCCGGCAGGGCCGCGCAATTCAAGGGCAGAAACTTTTTAGTCTTCCGATTGCTGTGGGCATGGATGGCCTTGGCCACCAGCTCCTTACCCGTCCCGCTTTCGCCGTAAATCAACACGGTGGTATCGGTCGGCGCCACACGCTCGATCATTTCACACACATTGCGCATGGCCCGGCTTTCGGCCACAATATTTTCGAACTGGTATTGCCCGGCAAGCTGGGCTTTCAACTGCACGTTTTCGCTCAGCGCTTTATTATATTCCAACGCCCGCTTGACCGTGATAATCAGTTCATCCAGCTTGAAGGGTTTGGTAATATAGTCGAAGGCGCCCAATTTTAAGGCCTCGACCGCCGTTTCCACGGTGCCATAGCCCGTAACCATTAAAACCGACATCGAGGGACGATGCTCCGTGGCCAGCTTGAGAAGCGCCATCCCATCGATCGGGCGCATGCGGATATCGGAGATCATGAGATCGAACGGCGTGTTTTTGATCAATTCCACCGCCTTCTCACCGCCATCGCATGGAACCACCTCATATCCTTCCGCCTTAAGCAAAACGCTCAAAACGCTGAGGATACTCGGCTCATCGTCAACTAATAGAATTTTGGCCATAGGATAGAGATTCCCGGGCACGGTTCAACGGTTCACGGTTCAACGGTTCACGGTTACCTGGCAAAATCAAATAGTGAATGGCGCGCCGCGTGTCATCAACCGTTAAATAACGCATGATGCCAGAATCGCCAATAAAATGCAAGCGCAAATTCGCGATTTCTTTAAAATCAGATTTTATAGCTATTCACAGCTTGAAATTCGAGTTAGGCGGCCAAAGGCCGCAACTGTTCCATAGGTAGGGCGGTTTCGCCGAAACCGCCGTTCTTGGTCCAGCACGGCGCGCTCGGCGAGCGCGCCCTACCTAAGATTGAAATTCCTTAGCATCGAGTTAGGCGGCCAAAGGCCGCGACTTTGCCGTTCTCTCGAACGGCGCTACAACGAGCCGGTGTAGTTGCGGTTCGATAGAACCGCTTGCCGCCGTGTGGATTGAAATTCCTTAACAT
>Ga0172380_10000840_pt1 | contig 55903 bp, 47 predicted proteins | sample Leawe162metaG_FD_119747 | JGI IMG/M metagenome (GOLD analysis project Ga0172380, IMG submission 119747) | Leachate microbial communities from a municipal landfill in Southern Ontario, Canada - Leachate well 162 metaG | ecosystem: Engineered > Solid waste > Landfill > Unclassified | place... | reverse complement strand
TATTCAATTACCTAGTATCTCGAAAGGAATATACTTACTAAAGATTGAAAGCGTTCATGAGGTTTATAATTTTAATTTAATCATGGAGTAAGTTATGAAACAGATAATATTTACTTTGCTATTACTTCCTATGTTGTTGGCAGGACAAGATTACATAGATCCCAAACAACCACTAATGTTTGATTTTAGAAGTCCCATAACTCATACTATGATTACCGACAGTTTAAAAGAAGAATACTTCCCAACTCAAATGATAATTGGTTGGCAATGGGGCTCAAACGAAAGGATAAACGAAGCAATGTATATGAACATGGGGCAAGAGACAAATGATATTGGATCTATAAGGAAACATTTTATTAATAATCCTGTAACTGATTATAAATCAAAAGCAATGATCGGATTAACGGTATTTAATCCCCTTGATGCAAATGCTATAGTTTTAGAACCTACTCTGAAACTTAATAATCCTGGTAGCTATGAAGTTAGGGATAATGCTATTTTTGGATTCCAAGATGTAAATGGTACTATTACTTCTAACATAATGGATCCAAATTATAATAGATTAGTACTCAAACAAAGCGATTTGGTTACTTATCCTTCTGATAGTGTTGTACTCAAAAATGCTTGGGAGCTGCAGGAATTTATACCTTATGGCTATAAAGAACAAGAAGAACCCTCAAAACCATTTGCTGATTATATAAACAAAGGTTATGAGTTTTATTTGACCATTAATCTAAGGAGATTGGATTCCACAAGTACCGCTACAAAAACTGGTGATACAGTATTGACTATAAGGATACCATATAAATATAAAACTTTTGAAGACCCACTTGAAGTTACTTACTCACGTAACGCAGTAATAGCGAGCCGACCGATATTAGATTCCATAATAACGTTAGATTCATCTGACTTTAGAGGATATACTTATGCAAACGAATTCTATGATACATTAAGAGACGAATTTATTACAATAACAGATGAGATGCTCCCCAATGCAAATGATACACTAGGCAAAGACATTACAATTAGTTTCTTTTTCCCAATGTCACAAAGGGAAAAATTTAGCATTACAGAAAGTCCAAATGATGAAGAAAAATATAATCACCAATTAAACAAACCACGTAGCAATCCCGTTTTAGATAAGGCGTATGACATAGACGTTCAGGTAAAGTATCATGGCAACACGGACGTGGCTATCAACTATATTCGATTCGAAAATCCTTCTGCAAAAGAAGTTTTTGAAGGAATGTGGGATGATAGGATGCAAGAAGGTACACAGCTATTGTTTAATCATTTTGATACGATTGTAAATTTTGATTTTCATCGAGTTTATACAGATGCTGGTGATGATGCTGAGATAGTAGCTAGGTGGTCAATCCAAAGATACATGAGCAAATTATTTAATAAAAACACTATTGCTTCTATGCCCCCAATACATTCAAACCAATGGGACTATTATGTAGGTGGAAGAGAAAAATGGGTACCTGGGGTAACTATGCGAACTTATAAGGGGAAGCTATCAGCCCCTTATTCTAGACCTTATAAGGCTGGAGCTTGGTGGGAAAATACAACATGGCGTTCTCAATTGGACACCACTTTTGGATATGATATGGATAGTGGTTACAAAGGTCCCCGTGAAAATTGGGGAACTGTGTCTGGAAATCATTATTTTGATACATTATATTCACATTATGAATTAGCTACTAAATCTTTTAATGATTATTTAAAAGACAACGAATATGATTTTTTGGATTCAATGCGAAGAATGAGTTTTGTTGATTTTCAAGATTTTGTGGGGCATTCGTATGGCCCATTATTTGTATTTGAAAGATCAATAAATGATATTTTTTATGAGAAGTACGATTATATGTTCTCCGACAAACCATGGTATGCACAACTTTTCGTGGATGCAAATTGGATTCTAAGTTATGAAGATTCTAGTAAGTGGATAGCAATAAAAGAAGGGAATAGACCATTAACTGGAGAAGAGATTTCCTTAATGCTTTGGTCAAACTTGATTTTTGGTGCTAAAGGATTAATATATGATAGAATGGATTCTTATAATATTATGCCTGAAGCGTCTGAATCACATGGAACTAAAGAAGATTTTGCAAATTCCAAACATTTGAGATGTGGAATTGCGACAGGAGGAATAAATTACAATACACTTTGTAGTGGGTTGACAGGTGAAGGGTTACTTGATTGTTTAGAAATAGGTGGTGATTTCTTACAGCATGGAGAAAACACTAATCTAGATCAGTATATAGATTTTGAAGCACTTTCTGGTTATATGGGTGTTTCAGAAGATAGAATTTATATGGGTTACAGGTCAATGAGAAAAAAGATGGCTGATATTCATAATATAATGAAAGTAAATGAAGATGAGTTTATGAGATTGAGATTAGTTAGTGCATATAATAAAGGTATAAGAACAAGTTATCTCCAAGATGAAAACTACGAAGAAGATACATTAATAAATCAATTTGTTAAATTAGATACTTCTAGTTTATATATGAGAAGGTTATTTAAAAGATACATATTTGAAAACAATCTTATTGATGAAAATGATAGTACTTTTTTTGATATAACTTTGATGAAAGATAAAGATATACCATTGGATAGTGTATTTTATTTAGGAATTTTAAATAGACGATCTGATCCAAGAATTCATTATCAAGAAGGTAGCGAAGATTATATGAAATTTCTCAGTTCTGCTGAATTTAAAGACAGCTGCACTATAGGAACTGATACTAGTCTATATCAAAGCTATTGGTGGAAACGATTAGGTGCTAGGGAATTAAATATTCCTTTTAACTATAGCAGTTCAAATGGAGATTATAATCTATTAAGAATTACAGAATTGGGTTCGGGTAAAGTATCATTAGATACGATGTGGCACAGAGGAGAAAAATACTATGATATGGTAAAAGATACTGTCATTGGACAAGATAGATCATTATCTGTCAAATTATTACCAGGTGAAGGCAAAATACTGAAAGTAGAAGTGTTGAAGCCAGATATAGTAGAAGGATTTTTAGATAATTACAATCAAACCAATTTGATTGGTTATCCTGACCCACTAGATAGTAATATGATAACATATCATCTAGCGTTTTATAAAAATTCTATAAGACCAAATGACACTACAATTTACAAAGAAGTTCATTATATCCAAAGTCTTCCAATTCAGAAGAATTCTAGTGATGAGAATATAAAATGGAATTCGTATAGTAGAAAGAATTTGTCAAGACATTTTCTTGAAAATGAAGATGTTGATGATACTAACTATGTTGATTGTAATCACCCTGCATTAGTTGTTAGAAACGATAGTCTTGGTAATCCATTTGCATATATTGTTTATACATGTAAAGATTCAGTATCTGGTTTTGCTAAACCAGCTCGTGTAGTAGAAGCTGTGATAAATATTTCAGATAATACTATAAAATCAAATGTAGAAATATATAAGTTAAGTACCACAGATATAGAGAAACAAGGTACACCAACTATAAATGCATCAGCTAATGGGAACTATTTAGCTTGGTCAGATATTGATAAAGGAATTGTAATAGGGTTTCAAGAGCCAGAAGGCATTACTCCGATTAGACTAGATACAATAAGGAATTTCCATTTCAATCCATATTGTTTGGGAACAATGCTATATCCTTCCTTTAATACATATAGCCATATAGATGTTGGAGAGGATAACGCAGGATTAGTATGGTATATGGCTTGTCCAGATAGTTCTAAAGGTATTTATTATACAAGAGTATCATTTGATAACTTGTTAGGTACTTTAAAGGCACATGTACCTAACACATATGAAGGGTATTTTAGTTTTATTTTCTCACCATTCCAAAATATGATTCAAGTTGATGAAGTTAACCAAGAAACAAAACCTATTATTTATAGAAACCTTGTTCCTTATAGCTTATCAAGTCCTCCATATTGTACTTTTAACAGAATAGATAATATAAATTGGATAGATCAAAACTACGAATCGATGTTGATTTCCCCTACGATAATTAAAGGAATTACTTTATATCACAGAGATATAAATAATACTAATATAAAATGGAAATCATCAAGATATAGAAAAATGTTCTTTTCTGTACCTGACAATACATCTATCATTAAGAGTATTAACTCGGCACAACAAGATGGGTTGTTAATAGATACAAACTATGTATTAGCAGGTGGTGATTATAATCTTGATTATACGATAGATGATACACAGATATACCAAGTACCAAGTAATAATGGTTCAGTTAACTTCTCATCCAATAGCAGTGGAGTATGGGATGTGAATTACAAACGTAATTCTTCAAGAAGAGCATCAGAAGGTAAGAACGTACAATTAGCTAAAACACCAGAACCAAACTTTAGTCTGCATGGTGATATGTGGAAGAATAGAAGAGTTTTTGAGACAGGAGATGTAGATTCATTAGAAAATCCAATTATCAAAACATCAGCAAACCTATTCTACAAAACTTATGCTGATGAAGTAGTAAACCACGGTTTCTTTGGTTTTAGTGGAGACAGTAACAATGTCTATTTTGATTTACCCAAGCTAGAAGGTGATTTTGGTAAAGTGTCGAGTCTAAATGTACGATTTGAAAGCCCAGATGTATTTGATCCGTGTAGGATAATATTTACACCTAACAATGATAAAGATACACTTTTCACTCAAGGAATAATACTTAAAGACTATGATAATGACGGAGATATGGAAATGGAAATATCAATGTTTGGATATAAGAACTCAGATGTTAAAGTACTATTGGAAAGAGCGTTAGATTCAACACAAGTAGAGTTAACAATGCCATTAATAACTTCATTTCCAAATAACAGTACAAAGCTGATATACTCCATTATGGATTCACTTAATACTGAGTTCAGGTTAATTTATATAAACAACGATACAACAGCCCACTTTAACGAACGTAGCTATTTTGGAGGATTAGATCCAAATGATACTATATCATACAAATCAGCTATACAAGAAGACCCTGTGAAGTACATTATAGATTTTAATAACGGTGGTATTCAATACCAAGCGAACAATTCAAATGACTTTGATTTGACAGTATATCCAAATCCTACATCAGGTAACTTACGTGTACAAGCGTTCCTACCAGAAATGTTAGATGGATATAAGATAGAAAATAGGTCATTAGTAGTTTCTGTTTATGATGCAACAGGTAGAAAGGTTACATCACAGAATGGAACAACAGGTCAGATGTTCGATTTTGACCTTACAAACCTTCCTTCAGGTGCATATATCATTAATGTAGAACACTCTGAAGGAAGTAAGAAGTACAAAGCTATTGAACGTATCGTGAAGGAATAGACAATTTATTATAGACGCTTGATATTTAATATAAGATACCGTTAATCAAGTAAATCCTCGTCTAGCAATAGTCGGGGATTTTTTTTATTTCATCCTTACAATAATCTTCTTTCTCCAATGAAGTTTGACCTTCATACCCATTACAATTCTGTTGTCTAGAGTATAAGCCATTCTACCCATGATACTGCGTAAATCTTCCTTCTCTCTTAGCAGATGCAAATAGTATGTTTTATTTATATAAACGTAATCAGGTTCATATCCATTTTTGTCATAGAAATTATCAGATGCTTGTTCTATTAATGCATGTACTTTATATTCTGTTTCTCTTTTCATAGTTAGCAGTGTTCAAATTTACATTACTCTCAATATAATAAAGATAAACTAATCATAATCACATTATTTTTTATTATAATTAACTGTTATTATATTAGGTATTGGATTACAGCATAAATTGAAAAATATTCTATTAGAAACAAGTAAAATTTAAGAATGTTGCTAAACATACTGCTAAACAGCAGATTAAGTGTTTAAGCAATTCGATGTTTTATTAGAGTTAGGGAAGTATGAATAACTCCTAACGGAGTTTAAATACACTATTCAACCACCATAAACTTAAACATCTCAACTTCGTTTCCAATAACAACTTTCAAGAAGAAAACACCAGTATTTAAATATTCAATACTAATTGATGGAGCATATTTATCAGATTTATAAATTGACTTCGAGTTAATATCTAGTAGTTCTATTTGGTCGTAGTTCTTATTGTCAAATAGAATTAGATTATTATCTAAATCTAGTTTGATACTTTCTGAATCTTGTATGTCTTTTACGCTATTTGTTGAAGTAGAAAATGAGATACATTCAGAATAATCAATACAGCCTTGTTTAGTTATCTCGACTTTGTAATCACCATTTTCTGAAGGTGTATATTCTTTTTGTGTTGCGTCTGCAATTAGTACATCTCCCTCGCAGTTGTACCATTGGTATTCACCAGCACTTTCAGAAGAAACTAGTTTACCACTCTGTTGCTTCACACTTAGATTTATAGCTACATCTTTTATGTCAATCTCTAAAGTAGAATCACAATCAAAACCTTCTTGCTTTAATTTCTGAGTATAAAACCCTTTCTTTTCATAATCCTGTCCATTAATAGTAATAGACTCATTTGTACATTTGACAGTATCAATTTTGAATGTAGTTGGAATACAAAAATCGTAGCATTCAGTTACGAAGTCACATCCATTTTTCTCAAGTTCCAATCTATATGAACCGGTCTCTTCTATAGTTAAGAAAAAAGTATTAGCATCTTGGATAGGTAAGTTTAAATCACATCTATACCATTGATAAGAATCGGCTTGTAATTCTTTGGATAATAATCTATCTGATTGTATAGTCATTTCATTATTAATAGAAGCAAAATCTATTGTCAGTTCAACTACCGAGTCACAATCTGTGTACGAATTTAGAGTCTGTTTATAAAAGCCCGTTTCTGTAATAATACTGTCACCTAGTCTGAACATCTCAGAACATATGACTGTATCTATCTTATTGATTATTTCATTTGTACATCCATAATCAATCAGAAAATATAACTCTTCCTCAGGGTTCAAATTTACCCATTGTCCAATTATGGCAGTATTTTGATTTGTTCCATTCAAGTAAATATTGTCTAGTGCCAATGCAATTTTAGTTTCAAGCTGTTTATCACCAAACCAAGGATATTTATGCGAACTTAATTCTTGTCCCCAATTCAAATAGATGTTATTCGGAAAAGTGACTTTGTTTTTTTGGGTATCAAACTGATTAAAAGAATAAAAATGGTTTGCCAAGCTTTTTTCTTGTTGCATTGTCAAAGGATTTTTCCAATACCATGTATATAAATTTTCTGTTCCTTCATAAATTAACTTAGATTCTCCTCCCAACCAAATAATTGTATCATTGTCCTTTTTCAAATCTATTGAGTGGTTTAATCTTAAAGAATCCAAGAGATAATTTGTGAAGGCTAAATTCTCTTCTTCAGATTCAATATCGGCTAAATATCCACCTCTAGCTTTAGCACATTCTTGTGCATCATCCCACGTTTTCGCAACAGTGATAAATTCATAGTTCCTATTGTTGAACGTGAATTTATAAACACTATCTTCAGACACACAATTTTGAGCTGATAATAAGGAAATAGAAAATAGTATTAATATAGTAATAAGGATTATGTTTCTCATAGTAAATCTCTAAAGGTAGAAAATTTAATTTTTAAAAATTTCTTGTTTATCTGTTCACCATAAACTTAAACATCTCAACTTCATTTCCATTTACAACTTTTAAGAAGTAAACACCAGTATTCAAATACTCAATGCTTATTGATTGAACATATTTATCAGATTTATAGATAGTCTTAGAATTCAGATCTAATAGTTCTATTTGGTCATATTTTATATTGTCAAATACAATTAGATTATTATGTAAATCTAGTCTTATATTATCTGAGTCTTGTATGTCTTTTACACTGTTGGTCGAAGTAGAAAAAGAGATACATTCAGAATAATCAATACAACCTTGCTTAGTTATCTCGACCTTGTAATCACCATTTTCTGTAGGTGTATATTCTTTTTGTGTAGCGTCTGCTATTAGTAAGTCTCCTTCGCAGTTGTACCATTGGTATTCACCTGCATTTTCAGAAGAGACAAGTTTACCACTTTGTTGCTTCACACTTAGATTTATAGCTACATCTTTTATGTCAATCTCTAAAGTAGAATCACAATCAAAACCTTCTTGCTTTAATTTCTGAGAGTAAAACCCTTTCTTTTCATAATCCTGTCCATTAATAGTAATAGACTCATTTGTACATTTGACAGTATCAATTTTGAATGTAGTTGGAATACAAAAATCGTAGCAATCAGATATGAACTCACATCCATTTTTCTCTAGTTCCAATCTATATGAACCAGTTTCATCTATTACTAAAAAGAAGTCGTTTTTCCCTTCTATAGGCGTATCTGTTTTACAATTGTACCATTTGTAAGATTCGGCATTTAGTTCTTTAGATTGTAATCTATCTGATTGTTTTGTCATTTCATTATTAATAGAAGCAAAATCTATTGTCAACTCAACTACAGAATCACAATTAGAAAATGAATTAAAAGTTTTAGTATAGAACCCAGCAGTGCTTATTGTGGAATCACCGAAAGAGTAAGTGTTATCAAAACATAAAAGAGTGTCGATAACATTTTTAATAGGATTCACACATCCATAATCAATCATAAAATATTTTTCTTCTTGAGCAAACGTAGTTATCCATTTACCAGGTATTGCTACAGTTTCATTATTCTGTTCTACTACTACGTCAACTAATGTAATTGCAACTTTATCCGGAAATGGGTATTCATATTTCGAAGGATAATGATAACCAGAAAGCCCTTCTCCCCAATTAAGAAAAGCATCACTATTATAATCGTAAAAGGTCGGATTCCCCGTAAGAACAGATACGGTTTGTGTTGTAATTAAGTTGTTCCCATTAATTGTGTCTAAGTTTTGCCATTCCCAAAAATAATAAATTGGATTTATTTTTGAAGAATCAGACCTAGCTCTACATCCTAGCCAGATATTTTCCTCACCTTGACCAAGTAAATTAAAAGAGAATTTGTATCTCAATGTATTTAATAAGAAATGCGTTAAAGAATCATTTTCTTCTTGAGATTGTATATCAATGAGATAACCACCTCTTTCTTTGGCACATTCATTTGCATCATCCCAGTTCTTTTTTACTGTGATAAATTCATAGTCTCTACCCATAATTGTAGTTTTTATAACTTTATCTTCAGGAACGCAATCCTGTGCAGATAATGAAGGGATTGAAAGAAGTATAACCATCGAAATAAGAATTATTTTTTTCATATGAATCTCGTGTTGATCAATTGTTGATTTTTCAAAATAATGAAATATATTTACTATAAAAAGATTTTTGATATTGTTTTCGAACTTTAATCCTTAGTTTAACACTAATTATTATCATTTTCTCCAACTAAATAATCCCCACTTTATCGCCTTTTAAGTATTTTTACTTATTTTCGAGGATTGGTATTTTTCCAATTCTTTTTTATTTATTTACGGCACTTAGTTGATGGAAAAGCAAACTACAATAACAGACCCAGTATCCTTCGAAGGCATAGGACTTCACACGGGAAACAAAAGTAAAATAACATTCTGCCCAGCGCCTGCTGACTATGGCTACAAGTTCATACGTATGGATGCGAATCCTGAGTTAGAAATAGAAGCTGTTGTTGAAAATGTAGTTGACCTTTCTCGCGGTACTACTCTAGGGATAGATGGAGTGGAAGTTCATACTGTGGAGCACGTACTAGCGGCTCTTGTGGGTTTGCGAATTGATAATTGCCGTATAGAGCTAACTAATAATGAACCACCTGTTGGTGATGGTAGCTCAAAGCCCTATGTCGATGTATTAGACCAAACAGAAATAGTCGAATTAGACGCAGAGCGTGAGTACTTCGTAGTAGATGAGAATATACGCTACACCGAAGATGCTCGTGGGGTTGATTTAGTTGCCTTGCCTAATGATGATTACCGTCTAACTGTACTAGTGGACTATGCTAATCCTGCATTGGGTAGCCAACATACTGGTATTTTCGACTTTGAAAAAGAATTTAGATCTGAATTTGCTCCGGCACGTACTTTCTGTTTTTCGCACGAATTATTCGAACTTCATAGCCAAAACCTTATCAAAGGTGGTAGCTTAGACAGTGCGATAGTGATAGTTGACGAAGATTTGCAAGACGAGAATCTTGATAAAATACAAGAAATATTCAATTTAGATAATAGGCCGAAGCGAGGCGATTCGGGAATCTTAGATGACCGTGAATTAAGATATAAAAATGAGCCAGCTCGTCATAAATTACTAGATATGATTGGCGATTTGACACTAGTTGGTGCTCCTATGAAAGCACAAATATTAGCGGCTAGACCCGGTCACGCGGCTAATATAGAATTAGCAAAAAAACTTAGAGCTATTTATCTGAAAAAGAAAAAAGCTGATAAGTATAATATGAAAAAGAATAAAAGCTACAGCTTAGATATTAATCAGATTATGGATTTCCTTCCTCATAGGTATCCTTTCTTGTTAGTGGATAGAGTAGTTGAGTTCGATGCAGAAGAGCGAAGAATACTTGGTTACAAGAATGTAACTATTAATGAGCCGTTTTTCAATGGTCACTTCCCGGGCAAACCGATTATGCCGGGTGTACTCATTGCGGAAGCGATGGCACAAATTGGTGGATTGTGTATGATGTTAGCAGATAATGTCAATCCCCAAGAAAAGATTGGATTATTCTCTGGTATTAAGAATGCTAAGTTCCGTGCTCCTGTAGTACCAGGTGATCAGTTAGTACTAGAAGTTAGAATAATCAATTCGAGAATGGGCGTTTACTCTTTCGAAGGTAAAGCTTATGTAGATGGCAAATTAGCAACAGAAGCAGAATTTTCTGCAGCATTAGTAAAAAGGTAAGTTTAGATGAGTATGATACATCCTACTGCTATAATATCAGATAAAGCAACAATTGGTAAAAATGCAAAGATTGGGCCTCATGTCGTAATATATGACGATGTGGTAATAGGTGACAATGTAGATATTCATGCTAATGTAGTTATATACAATGGTGCCCGAATCGGAAACAATAACCGATTTTTCCCAGGTGCTGTAGTATCTGCAGCTCCCCAAGATTTGAAGTACAATGATGAATCAACAAAAACATATATCGGTGACGATAACGTAATCCGCGAATATGCAACAATTCATCGTGGAACTACTGCAACTGAGAAGACGAGTATTGGTAACAATAACCTAATAATGGCATATTGCCACATTGCTCACGATTGTCATTTGGGTGATAATATAGTAATGGCTAATGCTACTCAGCTAGCTGGTCATGTTTATATTGACGATTGGGTAGTAATAGGTGGTGTTGTCAAGATAACTCAATTCTGCTCTATTGGTAAACATACTATGCTAGGTGCTGATGCTAAAATAACTAAAGATGTAGCTCCTTACTGTTTACTTGGTAGAATTCCTGTCCAAGTCGAAGGTATAAATAAAGTAGGACTTAGTCGCCGTGGATTTACTCAAGAGAAGATAAAAGAAATACAAAACTTCTACAATGTGGTACTTTTCTCTGGGTACAATAACCGAGATGGCATAGAAAAATACTTATCAAATAATGATGTTACCCCCGAGATACAAGAGTGTATAGACTTTATCAATAATTCCAAACGTGGAATACTTAGATAATTTTTGTCATTTCTTGAACCTTTTATTTCCAGATGCGTATTATATGCATAGCAAAATACATTGCTAAAACAGGAGTCATTTTTGCTATTGATATGTCTATATAGTATAGCCATATAGCAAAGATGAAAAAACTAACCAAAATCTGGAATTCTTATTAACTCATTTCTATTGAATTAATGTCTAAAATATATTAACTTGCGAGCTTTTAAATTGTGAAAGCAAAGTTGATTTATATTTAGGCACAAGAATTGTCTAACTTTATCCAAGAGCTATTACATGCACTGTTTATACCTAATAAATAGGTAAGTTTCATTAATTTGATTGATTAGTATGCAAACTCCAACACTTAACGAATTATCAGAACTTCTGAAGTCAAATCAGGAAAATGGTTATTCAATAAAGAAAGTTGCTCCTCGTAAGTTAATAGCTTCTGCTATACTTATGAGTTCTGATTCATTGATGATTATTATATCAGTGTTAGCTTCTGTTTTTATTCGAAATCTTTTCTTTACTCCGCTAGCGTCTTTTGATTTATATCTCAAGATACTTCCGGTTATAGTGCCACTATTCTTATTAGCATTCTACATGAGGGGGCTTTACCCAGGATTCGGTGTAGATGCCATAGAGGAAGTCAGGAATATATTCTATACTAATTCCTTAATCTATGGACTAATGGCTGGCTTTACCTTTTTTGTGAATGACTTTTGGGATTTTTCCAGATTATCCTTCCTACTATCGTGGGGTATTACTTTTGCTATGATACCGCTGGGCCGCTCAATTGTTAAAAAAATACTTTGTGAAAAATCTTGGTGGGGAATTCCAGTAGTTATTATAGGTGCTGGGAATGCCGGCAAGGAAGTCATAATTTCGTTACGTAAGAACAAAAAACTTGGGCTCAGACCTATACTAGCAGTTGACGATAATGTTGATACTTGGGGCTATATAGAAGATATCCCTGTAATTGGTGGATTAAATGTAATCCCCGAATTACAGAAGAAATTGAAAATCGAGCAATCAATAGTTGCTATGCCTAACGTACAATCAGAATTACAAAGAAAGATAATACTGAAATACTCAAAGTATTTTGAGAACACAATCGTTATTCCTTATTTATTTGGTATCTCTACTATATGGGTATCTTCGCGTGAATTCGGTGGCATACTTGGGTTAGAAGTCAAGCAAAAATTACTCAGAAAAACAGCTCAAATACAAAAAAGAGTCTTTGATATAGTATTAGCAACTGTTCTTTCATTTTTGGCAATTCCTATATTCGGTGTATTAGCGGTACATATATGGCTAGATTCAAAAGGAAAAATACTATTCAAACAAACAAGAATGGGTATAAGAGATAGTCGATTTAAGATTATAAAATTCAGAACTATGCATACTGATGCAGAGGAAAGACTAACAGAATTGCTAGAGAAAAACCCTAAGCTAAAAGCAGAATACGAAATCTATCATAAGCTGAACGATGACCCCAGAATGACTAAAATCGGTAAGTTCCTACGTAAGTATAGTTTCGATGAGTTACCACAATTCTGGAACGTAATCAAAGGTGAAATGTCACTAATTGGCCCTCGTGCCTATATCCCGTGGGAAAAAATCAAGATGAATGGCAATGACGAGATGATACTACAAGTAAAGCCAGGTATAAGTGGTCTATGGCAAGTAACAGATAGAAACGATAGCAGCTTCGAAGAAAGAATAATGATAGATATTTATTATATTAGAAACTGGTCTATGTTCTTAGATTTGTACATATTAGCAAAAACTATCAAAGTAGTAATCACTGGTAAGGGTGGGTAAATGCGAATTCTAATAGTAGCTATATTGTTAATCAGTTTATCTATTGGAAATGCGCAAGAAGATTTCGATTGCTTCCCGCAAAATAGATGCGGTCTTACTTTCGATAAGGATAATGGGATATTAAATTTTAGACCCCTAATTGCAAATCCTTATGAAGCTAGAATTGGGTTCATAGGTCAACCGTCTAATGACAGACTAAGAATGGATATTGGAGCTACTTTCGATTTGTTTGATATTAGTCAGTATGGGACTTTTGGAATAGATATGATGACATACACTCGCCTCAGAAGTGAAGGTAGATTCAAATTTCCAGTAGAAACAACAGATTATTATTTTGGAGTAAATTCGGCTTTTCATTTTTGGGATAGTCCTATATTTGGTAAAATATATGGGGATTATGAGGAGTTACGAATTAGATTAGCACACATCTCTTCACATCTTATAGATGGCTACACTATTGAAAATAATTTTATATCACCTCCTTTCGTTTATAGTCGCGAATTTTTAGAGATTATCTACAAAATTAATAATACCTCGAGCATTGACTGTCAAGAAATTTCTCCTTACTTTGGTGTAAATTATATTTTCTCGAAAATACCTAGAAATATTGAGAGTTTAGAACTAATTTCAGGAATTGAATATAGAAAAGGTTTAAACGAGAATATCAGTTTAGAAGCTGGGTACAACTTTACTCTCAAAGGGTTTGATAACACTTATTATGGTGTAAATTCTGGTCAAGCAGGGATAAGATTTTACTTAGCAAAAGAACGTGCTATATTCGTAGGTGTATATCTTTATGATGGATTATCTATGCACGGTATGTTTTTTAATCAAAAAGATTCTTATATTGGTATTGGTACACAAATCTATTATTTCTAAAATAAATTAGGACATAAATCATGGCAAGAAGCTATAATCAAGTCACACTATTGGGTAATTTGGGTAGAGACCCGGAAATTCGAACAACTCCCCAAGGCAAGAAAGTATGTACACTGAACCTTGCAACTACTGAAAACTACAAAGACAAATCAGGCCAGTGGCAAGAAACAACTGATTGGCATAGAGTTGTTCTTTGGGATTTCAGAGCAGATACAGCAGAAAAGCATCTGAAAAAAGGTAGCAAAGTGATGATAGAAGGCAAGTTGAAAACTCGCTCTTATGAAGATCAATCAGGTGCTACTAAGTATATAACTGAAGTATTGGGTAATAATATCATTCTAATTGATTCGGCAATGAGTAGCGGTGGCAATAGTGGCCCTAGTCATGCTGGTGAGTCTTCTCCGAACTATGATAGCTTTGATGATAAAGATTCGAGCGAAGAATTTGATGACGATGTTCCGTTCTAAATGAAAAGATTACTACTTTTTGATATAGACGGTACTATACTTAACATGAAAATGGGAGTGTCAAAGAATATTTTCATTGACACTTTTTTTGATATCTATGGGCAAACTATTTCGATAGAGCAAATGCCTCGTTTTTCTGGTAATACGGATTTGCAAATCCTTAACCAGATGGCAGATGCAATTGGATTTGACAGAGAATTAATATCTCAGAAAGTAGAAGACTTTTGGAATTTGAAATTAGATAGATTCAAGCAGTACTGCACTGCTGAGTATATAGAGTTGATACCAGGTGTAGATAAGCTATTAGAATCACTCAAAAGTAATGACGAGTATGAGTTATCACTAGTAACTGGTAATAGTGTTAAAAATGCTTTTCAAAAATTATCGTCATATCATCTAGATAGTTATTTCACTGATGGTGCTTTCGGTAATGATAATCCGGATAGAAATCAATTACCTCCATTAGCGGTAAATAGAGTTAACCACAGGGTTGGCGATTCGCTTTACTCTAGCCAAAACACTATAATAATCGGTGATACGAACAGTGATTTACTAGCAGCAAAGACCAATAATATGAAAGCAATGATAATAGCTAAGTTAGAAGAGTACCCTTTATTCCAAGAGCAGAAAGCTGATTCATTACTAACAGATTTTTTAGATATAGATTACTTTTATAAAGAGATGGATAGGATAAACAACTGATGAAAAAAATAATAATAGCGTTAGATGGACCAGCTGGGTCTGGTAAAACTACTACTGCAAGAGAAGTTGCAAAAAAATTGAATTACATATACATAGACACAGGTGCTATGTACCGAGCTACTACTCTGGCATTCATCAGAAGTGGGGAAGAGCTAGAAGGATACGATTTCGATTCGCTAATGAGCAATATCAAAATTGAGTTAGAGCCAAGCGAATCAGGTCAACGTACTTTACTTAATGGTGAAGATGTCAGCAAAGAAATCAGAACTGCTGAAGTTACGAAATTGGCAAGTCCAGTAGCTGCTGTGGGAATAGTAAGAGAGAAATTAGTTGACCAACAACGTGAGTTAGGCAAGCAAGGAGGCGTTGTAATGGATGGACGTGACATTGGTACTGTTGTATTCCCTAATGCTGATTTGAAGCTATATATGCACGCTTCTATAGAAGCGCGAGCTGAACGCAGAACTAAAGAGCTAATAGCGGCTGGTTCACAAGTTACAGTCGAGGAAATAGCAAAGCTTATATCAGATAGAGATGATTTCGATAGTAGCCGCGAAATTAGCCCACTAAGAAAAGCTGATGATGCCCAGGTAATTGATACTTCAAGTATCACAATAGAAGATCAAACAAATTTAGTAATTGATTTAGCAAATAAGATAATTAACTCATAAATTTGCAATAGAAAAACTTGGCTTTACGTCAAAAAGAAAAAAACTTAGGTCGAAAATGCAAATAAAAATAGATAACTCAGCAGGTTTTTGCTGGGGCGTAGTAAGAACAATAGATATCACAGAAAAAACATTAGCTGCAGCTTCTGAAAATGAGACTGTATATGTCTTAGGTGATATCATTCACAACCCGAAAGAAATAGAAAGATTAGCTGCTAAAGGTCTTAAAACTATAGACCATTTGGGAATAGAGCAGTTAGCAAAAACTGACGAAAAGGCAACGGTACTTATTCGTGCACACGGAGAACCACCAGCTACATTCCAAATGGCTGAAGATTTAGGTGTAAGATTAGTTGATGCTACTTGCCCACTAGTTACAGGTTTGCAGAACCGAGTAAAAAGATACTATGACAAGGGTTATCAAGTAGTAATCTACGGAAAGCCAAATCATGCAGAAGTAATCGGATTACGTGGTATGGTCAATGATAACTGTGTTATTATACTATCTGAAGAAGAAGCTTTGGAGAAAGTTGACTTTACCAAGCCAACAGTACTATTCTCACAAACTACAATGGAAAAATACGTATATCACAAAATTCGTGATGTGATAGAAAGTAAAGTCCGAAACTTCGTAGAGGGTGGAGACACAAAAGATCACTTCCAATTCAAGAACTCACTTTGTAAAGAAGTTTGGGGAAGAGACGAAGAAGTAGTACAATTTGCAAAAGACAACGACATAGTAATCTTCGTTGCTGGCCGTAACTCATCGAATGGTAAGAGCTTATTTAAGCACATGAAGCAATACAACGAGAATATGCACTATATAGAAGATGTAGAAGAAATCGATTGGAACTGGTTTGAAGGTTGTAATATAGTTGGTATAACTGGCGCTACATCTACCCCACAATGGTACTTGGAAAAAGTGAAAGCTGCAATTGCAGAATGGAGCAAATCTCAAGAGTCAGTAGAAGCATAATTCATAAGAGATTACTCTATACCTTATCTTATATTTAAACCAATCGTTTAGACTTAATCTCTAAATACTTGTTTATAGTATTTACGGTTAGGTCGTTTGGCTTAGTTAGAACCGTATGAATTCCCATTGAGTTGAAAAGCTCAACAATATTTGTTTTCTCTTGAGCATACTTTTCTGCTGTTACTTTGCGGTATATCTCACTTTTAGATTCAGCTTTCTCTGTCAAGATTCTGGATATTTCTGTATTCTCAAAGATTATAACCACAACTACGTGATATTTTGCAATAGCCTGTATATACTTCAGATTTCGTTTCATATTCGAAACGGTCTCAAAGTTTGTATAAAGTAATAATAAACTACGTTGCTTGATATAGTGCCTCAAAGCAAGGAAAAGCTTTTCGTAATTCGGCTCTTGGAAATCTGTTTTCTGACTATACAAACTATGTTGCAAATTAGAAATCTGAGTTTTTTTCTTACTAGGTAATTGAATTGTATCTATTTCTTTTGAGAATGTAATTAGCCCAGCTCTATCATGCTTTTGCACTGCGATATTCGACAATATCAATGAAGAGTTAATAGCGTAATCCATCAGGGACATACCTTCGAAAGGCATTTCCATATTCCTGCCTTTGTCTATAATATTGATTATGTTTTGTGAGCGTTCATCTTGATATTGATTTATCATAAGGTTACTTCGCTTAGCAGATGCCTTCCAGTTTATCGCTCTATAATCGTCACCAGTCGTGTATTCTTTAATCTGTTCAAATTCTAGTGAGCGACCTCTTTTTCTTATTTTCTTTACGCCATATTCATCTAATCTGTTAGATATAGCAAGGAATGCGAACTTTCTCAATTGCAAGAAAGAAGGGAGTACTACAACACTTTGTTCAGCTGGGAATACAATCTTTCTTTGTACTAAACCAACTCTAGAAGAGATAAAAAGATTGACATTAGAGAACTTGTATTCTCCTCGCTCTGTTGGTCTTAGTAGATAAGTCAAAGTCAATGATTCCCTCGGAGCAATTTGAAATTTAATTTCATTTTCTCTCATTTGAAATTGCTCTGGAATCTCATCTATAATAATACAGTCAAAATTTTGGTCAGCTCTATTTCTTACTTTTATAATTATTGGATTGTCGTCACCATTGGACAGTCTGCCCCCCAGTTCGCGACTCACTTCTAACTTATTTTTATTAACATAGAGTAAGATAATATCATACAGCACAGCACCTACGAACAGTATAAGCATACTTAACGCAACATAAAACAGAAATCCAATATACTGCCCAATAAAGAAAAGAGCAGTAATAATTGAGATAAGTATATAAAATCGTTTATTTAGAAATAAAGATTTATACAGCTTTATCATCTAGGTACCTCTACCGCGTGCAGTAAATCTTTGATGACATCGGCAGTTGTTATACCTTCCATTTCTTTCTCAGGCGTAAGTATTAATCTGTGAGATAGTAATGGAACACATAGAGTTTGTATATCTTCGGGAGTAACAAAATCACGTCCATTGAGTATAGCAAAGGCCTGTGCCGAACGTAAAAGCATAATACCAGCTCTAGGGGAAGCTCCCAAATATACAGAATGGAAATTTCTAGATAATTGAATAATCTCAACTATGTATTTGTATATTACATCATCGACTATTACGTCATCTAAAAGTGCTTTGAACTCTTCTATTTCTTGTGAACTAATCACCTGATTTACAGCAATCATAGGATTCTCAAACTTATTCATCGACTTATTTTTTAGTATGTTAAGTTCATTTTCCATGCTCGGATAATCAACGTTTATCTTAAATAAGAATCTATCCAACTGTGCTTCTGGTAACCTATACGTTCCTTCGTGTTCAACAGGGTTTTGAGTTGCCATAACAAAGAAAGGTGGAGCAAGAGTGTATTTCACTCCGTCCATTGAGATTTGCTGTTCTTCCATAACTTCAAAAAGAGCCGACTGCGTTTTAGCAGGGGCACGATTAATCTCATCTATCAGGACTAGATTTTTGAAGATAGGACCTTTTTTGAACTCAAATTCACCGAGCTTTGGATTGTAAATCGACGTACCCAATATATCAGAAGGCATAAGATCGGGAGTAAATTGAATCCTACCATAATCAGCATTGATTACTTTGGATACTAGCTTAGCGGTCAATGTCTTTGCGACTCCGGGAACACCTTCTATTAGTACGTGACCACCAGTCAGAATAGCGGTGAGTATTAGCTCCACCATCTGTTCTTGACCGACTAGCGATTTTGATATTTCTTTTTTTATCAATTCGACTTTCGATTGTATCTTAGTCAAATCAACTCTTGATTGAAATTCCATATTCTCATTTTCCATTTCTTACCTTCAAATAAAATTTATCAATGCATGAATTTAGTTGTTCTAATTGCTGAAAACTGACATCATTTGTTATTTCTACTGCTCTTATTCGTCTGAATATTTCCTCTAAAAGCTCTACACCAACGCCAGTTCTTTTTGCTATATATTCCATAATATCTATTTCATAAGAATTAGCTTTTAGATTTAGCTTCTGTCTAAGATAATTTCTAAAATGCTTTATTTTCTTGTCTGCTATGAACTTATTATCATTTTCTTCTAAGTAAAGGTTACTTATAGTTTTTATAAACTCAAGTGAAGAGTTCTTCTTCTTTCTGATTACAGGTATTGCTTTCTGCTTTCTTTTTAGATTGATAACTATCGCAAAAAATACCGTCATCAAAAGAGTATAATAACCCCATTTGAGTGACTTTTGCGATAGTATATACCTTAAGTGATGACTTGATTTTTTAGCACCAATTTTATAATATTCATCAACTATTATATCATTATCCTTCGGCAAATACGATAGCATTTTGATTGCTAACTCTGGGCTTCCATAAAGTAAGTTATAATTTGTGAAAGCATAAGGAATTGTCGATATGTAAATATTACCTTTACCTATTTTCTGTTTGATAAATCGTGCCTGATTATCATAATGGGCTATTAACTCTACATTACTAGTATCAACTCTCGTGAAATATGTAGAATAAGTACCTTTGTGTAATTGCATACCCTTTTCCATATGAAGTTTTTCGTTATAAAAATCTATATACTTTTCAATAGACTCATTAAAAACATAAGTAGTACTAATACCTAAGTTCAAAGTATCAAAATCAGCTTGACCACTTATGTTCAGAAAGGCAGTGTTACCCTTGTTTACCCAAGCTATTAATCTTTCTAAACTTTTAAAATCTATATTAATCTTAGCTTTACCGTACAGATTATCATAAGCAACAATTAGTGTTTGATTAGCCATATTAGTATCTAATGACTCATATAAACTTACGTCATTATATGTGATGTTACTATTACTGAATAACTCTGGCAGAAGTTCATCTAAAACCTTAGTCCCAAAAGGAATATTATCTTCTTTGTTGAAAGTAGCACTCCAATCCGTCATATCTCTATTCGAGACTTCTATCAAAAATATAACAAGCAGAATCAATACAAAAATTAGTATGTTTTTATTCTTTTTCACTTGCTTACTCCGTTAGGAAGGGAGTTATACAAGTTATGGAAGATCGGCTCATATTGACTGAGATGAGTATCTGTTATTTCAAACTCCCCGTAGAAAGTATAGTCAAATATATTCGACACTTTTTTGAACTGAGACTGTATATTCTCATCGTTTATCTCGTAGTAGTAATCTCTATTGGTCTTATCTTCCGAATATTTTATTATGTTCTTGTTGTTGAGTTCTGATATTATTTTCAAGAATGAAAGTCGTATTATTTCGTTCCTATTGCCATTGCTTCTAGCCGTTTCTATCAATTTATCAAATTCATCCTTCTTAATAGAAACAATTAGGTTACCATCAGATCGCTGTTCACCTGAACTAATAAACCCGAAACTGAGTCCTTTATTTACTATTTTGTAAATAATAAACCCAATGATAATAGCACCAAGAATATATCCTAGCAATTCTAATAAACCATATTTACCCATTGTATTAAATATACTGTAGAACCACTGTAGAAACTTCATCTTCAGCCAATCCCATAGCCCCATATTCTCTCTTTCTTCATCAGTTAGGTATATGTAATCACCTGTAGCTTTCAGAGAGTCAATTTTTACTTTTGGTATAGATAGAACTTCGACATCTGTGGTATCATACTTGATTGTCAATGCAGAGTCAATCTCAATATTAGCTGTATCTAGATATATAATCTCAACTGAATCAATTGAGGTAGAATCTTCTTCGCTATGCAAATAAGTCGAAAAAGTGAATATCAGTATATATAATATAAGTTTAGGCATTATCCTCGGAAAGATCTTGCTCCATTTGATCAATCTGATCCAACAATCCTGTAGCTTCTTTTTGCTCCATCAGACTATAATAATTGAAAGAAAGATAAATATACATTATGATAGCCGAAAGTAGACCAAATGCAGCAATTATATTGAGTATTATGTCTAAAACTATATTATTACTAGTGGATATAGTTCCATCATAAGCACCTGTAAAAGCATCAAATAGAAAAATCATCGAATTGGGTAGTGCGAAAATTAATGTAATAACATAATATACAATAAAGACAACTATAAGACCACCAAATGTCTCCCACCAATGATTTTTAAGTAGAGTGGATGACTTTTTAAATACACCCGGTTCACCATCTCCTAACACTGTTATCACATATACTAATGAGAATATAACAAATACATAAATACCTGGAATTATAAATAAAAGTGTAGCTAATCCAACGAGGAAACCATAACCAATATTTACTCCAATCAATTCAATTACTTTTGACAACGCATTGTTCTTCACATATTCTTCTCTAGATTCCATTGAGTCAGAATTATAATGCTTAATATAGTGGAGAGTTAATGACTGCAAGTAAACCATTGCAAATAAAGTGAGCAGCATTTGTGCAATGTAATAGAATGAGAATATAGCAAATGGGTCAGACCTCATATTATTTGCAATATTATCCATACTCAAAGCGCTAAAGACACCAATCAGAATAAGAAAAGGGGCTAATCTAATTAGCAATATCCTCAACAATGGTTTGAATTCTTGCTTTAGAAACTCAAAGGTAGCGTTCAGTAAGCTAGAGAAATCTCTCTCCTGCTTGAAATTAATTCTGCCAAAATTTTCCATATTACTTTAGTCCTATATTAAGTTATTAGTTTCTATAATTTCTTGAATATCTATTCTTGCTCTTACCTTTCTTGGGTTTATCACAAAAAACCAAGCTATGTAAGACAGAGAGCTTATGATTATTATCAATTTAATTATTATACTCATTTCGTGATATCGGGTAACGAAAGATTCTAGAAATCCAGCCATTATAAATATGGGTATCAATCCAGATATCATCCTTATTCCTTTCTTCCCACCTGATACGAATGCTTCTTTTCTACTATAAGTACCGGGGAACATAAACGACCTACTTAGTACAAAGCCAGCAGCACCTGCTATAACTATCGCAGATATTTCAAGTGAACCATGTATCCAAATTGTGAGAAAAGTCTCCCAGAACATTCCCTTCTGATAAAAGAAGGCGTGGAATGAGCCCAACATAATAGCATTCGAGAATATAATATAAGCAGTACCTAAAGAGAAAAAGATACCAAGAATAAAAGCATAAAACGACACCATTATATTATTGAATGTAATGCCGAAGAACATATCACTTTGTCTGCTCTTCTCGTACACAGCCATAGGATTTCCTTCCTCAATAAAATTTTCAGTCATATTAACGTAACCATCACCAAGTATAAGCCGAACAAAAGTATCATCATTCAATGAAGATATAAACCCAATTCCAACTCCAAATACCATAATCAAAAGTGAAATCAGCAATTCTTTCTGAACAGATGAGTAGATCAAAGGCAAATCTCGTTTCCAAAATTCGACTATTCCTCTCCACGTTTCCTTGTTGTTTTTATATATCTTTTGTTGTACTCTTGCAGAAATTGAGTTTAGGTAATGGTGAGTTTTCCCTTTTGGGTAATAGGTCTTAGCATAAGATAAATCATCAAGTATTTCAATGAAAGTATCAGAGTTTTCATCGCTCTTTGGGTCAGATTTGCGAGATAATTGTGATTCAAATTTTTTCCATTTCTCTGAATTATTATTTAGAAACTGAACTTCTTTCATTAATCAAGTTGCTATAATTTAATTTTTATTGATACCTTTGTATTGGTAAAGATAATACTTTTTTGAAAATTTTCTACTAAAATCATATAATTATGGATAATTCTTACGAACTACTGAATATAGAAACCACACAGAATATAGACATACAATATAAGATTGCTGGTGTAGGTGATAGGATATTAGCTCATATAATAGATTTTGTTTTACTATTCGCATATCTTTTATTCGGTGGCGCTGTTGTAGTTGACTATTTTCAATATACACCTATTTTGATATTGTATTTTATTCCTTTATTCTTCTATCACTTTTTATGTGAATTATTTCTAGGTGGTCAAAGTATTGGTAAAAAAGCTAGGAAAATTAAAGTAATAAAAGTCGATGGAACTAGGCCATCTGTTATTGATTATTTTTCACGTTGGCTTCTAGGTTTAGTTGAGATTACTATGACTGGAGGTGTAGTAGCGCTTATAACAATATTAGTATCAAGTAAATCACAAAGAATTGGAGATATGGTTGGGAAAACATCAGTAGTAAAACTTGAGAAAGAACTAAAATTGGAAGATACAATTTATGTAGCAACTGACGTGAATTATATTCCTGTTTTCCCACAAGCACGATATTTAACTGACAAAGATGCTAATATAATAAGAGAATTACTAGCTAAGAATAATGGTGATCAACTTACTTATCAACTAATAGATGCTACAAATAAACTCAAAAATATATTTCTAAAAAAATTAAGTATTAAAAGTGATTTATCGCCGGTGGAATTTCTCTCTACATTACTTACAGACTATAATCACCTTAGCGGTAAAGTATAGGAAGAACTAGTATTACTGGTAATAAACTGTATATTGGCATCTACGATTTAAACATGAAAGACATAAAAATTAACTAGTTGGGTTCTAAACTATGAAAAGTATTTATATTTCAATATTATTTCTATTTGTTCTGAATATTTCAAATTCAATTGAACCAATTAATTATATACAAGATGAATTAATCGTCAAATTTAATTCAAATAACAATCTCAATAATTACTTTGTGAAAAAAGATTATTTATCAGTATTTGATTCCTTGAACAAAGAATTCAACGTAAACAGTATAACTCTAACAGGGAATAAGAAATTAAATAATACATATCTAATTCAATTTAATCAGACTCAAAATATAGATCTATTAGTTTATACATACATGCAAACAGGTCTATTCGAATATGTAGAACCTAACTATATTGGAAGTGGAAGTGGTGGAATGGGAAGTTTGGAAACATTCCCTAATGAACCTTTATTCTCACGTCAATACGGACTTTATAATGATGGTTCATTTTCACTTTCCCCAGCATTAACAGATGCTGATACAGATATGGAATTAGCTTGGGATATAGAAACAGGTGATTCTACAATTGTAGTTGCTATTTTAGATGCAGGTCTTAGATTAAATCATCCTGAATTCAACGGACGAATCTGGCAGAATAAAGCTGAAATTGCAAATGGAATTGACGATGATCAAAACGGATATATAGATGATATTTACGGTTGGAATTTCTCATACAATAACAATGACCCCACTGATGACCATGGGCATGGGACTAATGTAACTGGTATAATTGGTGCAAATGCTAATAATAGTATAGGTTATGCGGGTGTCGATTGGCATTGCAAGTTAATGGTAGGAAAAATATTAAATAGTAGCAATTCTGGTAGTTATACTGGTTTCGCAGAAGGAGTATATTACGCCGTTGACAATGGAGCCAATGTTATAAATATGTCCGTTGGAGGAAGTGGTCAATCTATAACTTTGGGAGATGCTATTAAATATGCCTATGATAATGGTGTTGTAGTAGTTGCATGTATGATGAATGAGAATAATGATGTTACGTATTATCCAGCTGGTTATGAGACTACTATAGCAGTAGGCTCTACCGACGCAAATGATCAACGCTCTAGCCCATTTTTCTGGAGTAAGACTAGTGGTAGTTGCTTTGGTCAACATATAGATGTCGTTGCACCTGGTAATTATATTTATGGTTTGAGTTATAATTCGGATGTCAATTATAATACTTATTGGGGAGGTACATCACAAGCTACACCACTAGTCTCGGGTATATGCGCTCTACTATTTGCTCAGAACCCTAATAGGTCTCCTGATGAAATTCGAACAATACTAAGAAATTCTTCTGAAGATCAAGCTGGGAGAAGTTTTGAGGATACACCTGGGTTTGATATATATCATGGTTATGGTAGAGTAAATGCCTTCAATGCTTTAAAATATTCAATTAGTTCTGTTGAAGATTATATTGATGAAAGTAGTATTTCATTTTTCCCGAACCCAACTCATTCTAATATTATTATTAAAACAGATAAGAAAATAAATTCAATTAGTGTTTTTGATTTATTAGGTCAAGAAGTGCATCAACAGAAAGAACTTAATGACAATAGCACACATAATATAAATATTGAAAGATTACCAAAGGGGATTTATATAGTTAATCTTTTTGATAAGATGAGTAACATAATATTTTCAAAGAAAATAGTTAAAGAATAGGAAAAGTAGAAATAGAATTTTATCGCTAATTTATCTTTTGATATTCTTTAGGAGTTTGCCCTGTCCATCGTTTAAAAGAACGATTGAAAGCACTAGTATCAGCATAACCTAATAAATAACTTATCTCCCTTAAACTTAAATCAGGACGTTTTAGATAACTAATAGCAAAATCTTTTCTCAGCTCATCAATTATTTCTTTGTATGTCAAACCTTCTTCTTTAAGTTTCCTTTGTAGTGTCCTGGAACTAATATTAAGGTGATAAGATACTTGCCTTATAGTGGGGAATTCAGGCCTAGTAAGTTTAATCATTGATTGTTTAACTATTGATGCGAATCCTTTGGATTTGTTTATTTGAATTGATTTCTCTTCAGCATGTTTCAAAAGAATACTTAGTAAGTTGTAATCAACCGTTGTAATAGGTTGTTCAACATATGACTTTTCTAATAAAATAGCTATTTCTGGCTGATTATATTTTACCCCACATCCGAATACTCTTACATATTCGTTTTCACTTTTAGGCCTTTTCCACGGCAAATGAACCTCGATAGGATTTCGTTTTTGCCTTGTGAGTGAGTAGAATTCTTTAATTGTGAATGCTAAAACACCATCTACAGTATGCTGCAATGATATTAGAGACTTATGTGACCATACTTTATCTGGTGTAAGAACAATCTTGTAATAATTATTCTCTTCAATTAAACTAAGTGGTAATACACTACATCCAAGATTAGCAAACTCACAGCAAAACTGAAGAGCTTGTTTGACTGTTTGTGATGTTTGTACAATTTGAGCAATTAATCCAGCCGCAGCAAGGTTGAGATTCTCTCCAGCATGAAGTCCAAAGTATTCATCACCCGTAGATTCGACAGTATATTCAACTAATGAATTATATGTAATATCATCAATAATGCAAGTATCTTGCATTAGTTCACTTTCTGTTTTATTACTTAATTGAATTATTTCGCTACTATTTCCACCTTTACATGCAGCAAAATAAGCTAAGTTTAAAATAAATCTTCCATTAAAAGCCATATTATATACTCCAAAGTTAACTTGTCACCAAATGACAATAACTTGTCACTTTATGATAAGTAATCTAACAATAATTCCTAGAACTTTGTATTGTAATTAATCAACAATAATAAATAAATAAGGTTCTATCATGAAACACTTACTAACTTTCGTTCTCGCTTTGTCAATTTGTAATACTAACTCTTACTCTAAAGAAATCATAGAAAAGATGGATTCTGATATCATAGATGTCAATGTTCAAAATAACAATACATTTCAAATTGAAACTGACCCAATAGCATGGGCAATGGGCGGTGGTTCAATTCACGGAGCATACAATTTCAGTCGACATAGATTCCAAATAGGTTTAGCATTTTTGACTCTTCCAGAAGGTTTACAAGAAAATGATGGAATAACTGAAAATTTCAAAAGTGTTTCCATAAAATATGACTACTTCTTCAATAATAGAGAAGATAATGGATGGTTTACGGGTTCAACAATAGACTTATTATTTTGGGAATACGAAGATGAATATAATCAGAAAATAAAAACTGAATCAGTAAACTTGGGGATAAGAGCAGGATATAAGTATGTTCCATTCGACTCAAACAGTAGTTTAGGTGGCTTGTATATGACTCCTTGGATTGGAGTGTCATTTATGATGAATAATGATGATTTGGAATTTGAATCTGGTATTTATGAAAGAAGTCCAATAAAAGTATTTCCAACAATTCATATAGGGTGGGAGTTCTAATAATGAGAATCATAGAAACTGAAATAATTATAGACAAAAATGTCAAAAAGGTGTGGGAGAAACTTATGGATTTCGATTCACACAGAAAATGGAACCCCTTCATTACATCTATTTCGGGGAGTAAAGAAGTTGAAGAAACACTTGAAGTTACGATGAATCTAAATAAACTTAAAAATATGAGCTTTTACCCAAAAGTAATACTAAATAACTTAGAAAAAGAATTTAGATGGAAGGGGAAACTCTTCATAGAAGGATTGTTTGATGGCGAACATTATTTTATATTTGAAAAGCGAGGCAATGATAAATGCAAATTCATTCAAGGAGAAATCTTCACTGGTTTACTTGCAAATGCCCTTTTTAAAATGATTGGTAAGGAAACTGAAAATGGTTTCAACTCTATGAATAAGTCGTTTAAAGAATTTTGCGAGAAATAAAGTTTAATATATAAGCTGGCTAAGGTCAGCTTATTATCTATACCAATCGATTGATTCTATTATTAGTTTTTTGCAAATTATATTCTTAAATTTGAACGCTGACCGTTTGGTCGGTTTGCTTTTATAAATTGTGAGACTATTTTGAATAAAAAAGAACATATTATCGAGACGGCAACTAAATTATTTTCAGAAAATGGCTTTGATAAAACATCTTTATCTTCTATTTGTGAAAAAGCTGATGTATCAAAGGGGCTAATTTTTCATCATTTTAAATCTAAAGATAATCTACTTAGAGAAATCTTTATCCGAACCACTAAAATGATAGAAGAAATTAATAACGTTGACTTTGAAAATAGTACTCCATCAGAAAATTTAGAATTAGTTTTAAATTCCTATTTTAATCAATTAGAAGCTGATAAGCTGGATTTCCAATTGAATTTGAATATAATGATTCAACCAACAACAAGAGAAATACTAGGAGACTTAATAAAAGTAAGGACTTCATTGGTACTTAAATCAGTTCGGAAAATATTTGATGAGATTGACATAGAAAATTCTGAAGTAATGAGTTACATACTTATAGCAGAACTTGATGGGATTGCATTAGATTACCTGGCAGTATTTGATAAATACCCTTTAAAAAAAATTAGAATACATATTATAAATAAATACAAATATTAGAATGAAATTTATAAAATCGAATGATTCGAAAATTATTCAGAACTATAGAGTAAAACTCTATAGATCACTATCTGCCCCGATTGACGCTATGTGGGAGAATCTATATATCAAAATGTCGCAGTCTTACTTTATATTACTTGAAGATAAAAACATAGGGTATTTCTGTGTAGATAAGAAAGGAAGTCTATTACAAATTTATATACTAGATGACTATAAATATCAAACCATAAATATTGTTAATGATTTAATTCAAAAAAAGTTGATAAATTCTGCTAGCTTAAGTTCAAATGAACCAATATCATTTAATGCTTGTCTCTCAATCTCGAAATCTATCAAGGTAAATACTTTCTGTTTTAATTATTTCAGTAAAGTTATACCAGATAATAGTCCATTGAATCTAGAGTTAGCTCAATCGAAAGATATTGATAATATTAAGTCATTTCTTATTAAACAAATAGGATTTGAAGATACTTTCGGATATACTAAAAATCTAGTAACCAGAAAAGAAATCTTCATACTAAAAGAATCAGGTATTATTATAGCAACATCTGAATGTAGAATAAGCGAGACACAATTAGGTTATGTTGATCTAGGAGTAATTGTAAATAAAGACTTTCAGAAAAAAGGTTTGGCAACTAGAATTATAAACCATCAGGCCGAGAGATTTTTCAAATTGGGAATGAATCCTATATGTTCAACCACAGTTGACAATATTGCAGCAAAAAAAGCATTAGAAAAAGCAGGGTTTTATTGCTCTAATATAATTTTTGATATTGACCTTTACTAACTTGAATTATAATAACTCGCTTTTAAAATAATATGTTAAATCAGAAAAGGCAAGAACTATATTCTTGCCTTTTACATTTGAAAACTCTTTTTTTAACTGCACCTACTCAACCGTAACTGACTTAGCCAAGTTACGTGGTTGATCTACATCACACTCTAATTTAAGAGCAATGTGATAAGCAAGTAGTTGTAAAGGTACTGCTGACAATATTGGATTAAGCATCGGCATAACCTCTGGTACATAGATAACGTGGTCAGCAACTCTCTTGATACGTTCATCACCTTCTGTTGCTATTGCTATTATCTTACCCTTACGAGCTTTTACTTCTTCTATGTTTGAAAATACCTTATCGTAGATCGTATCTTTAGTTGCTATGAATACAACTGGCATATTCTCATCTATAAGAGCTATTGGTCCGTGCTTCATTTCCGCAGCAGGGTAACCTTCGGCGTGTATATATGATATTTCTTTAAGTTTCAATGCACCTTCTAGTGCCAATGGATAGTTGAACCCACGACCTAGGTAAAGGAAATTTTTATTTTCGTAATATTTCTCAGCAATCGCTTTTATTTCTTTTTCAGTAGCTAATACTTGACGGATTTTATCAGGGAGCTCCATCATAGCTTCGGCTATTGCTTGTCCTTCTGGCTGCGATAGATTTCGCATTCTACCCAATAGTAGAGCAATAAGTGCAAGTACAGTTATTTGCGACGTAAACGCTTTCGTAGAAGCAACTCCTATCTCTGGCCCTGCGTGTATATAGACACCAGCTTCTGTTTCTCTGGCTATAGTTGAGCCAACTACATTGACTATACCGATTACTGTTGCACCTTTCTGACGAGCTTCTTTGATTGCAGCTAATGTATCTAGTGTTTCACCAGATTGTGAGATAGCAAATACTACATCATCTGGCCCTATAATTGGGTTACGATATCTGAACTCAGACGCATACTCAACCTCAACGGATATTTGAGCCAACTGTTCTATCATATACTCACCTACCAATCCAGCGTGCCACGAAGTACCACAAGCCGTGATGATAATACGTTTAGTTTTACGTAACTTATCCATCATATTATTCAGACCACCTAGTTTCACATTACCCACATCAGCAAGTAATCGACCACGGAATGAGTTAAAGACAGTCTCGGGCTGTTCGTGTATTTCTTTTAGCATAAAGTGGTCGTAACCACCTTTTTCTATTTGTGCCAAATCGAAATTAATCTCTTCTATTATCGAATCAGTTATTTCATTATCAATTGTTTTTGTTACGAAGCCATCACGAGTGATGATAGCCATTTCTTTATCGTTTAGGTAAACCACTTGATTAGTATGTTGAATAATAGCAGCCGCATCCGAAGCAACTATATATTCACCTTCACCTATTCCCAATACCATTGGGCTACCGTGACGGGCACATATTATTTTTTCTGGTTCATAAGAGGATAGCACTGCAATACCAAAAGTACCATCTATCTCTGATAGGGCTATTCTAACTGCTTTCTCTAAATCATGGACTTTCTCGTATATAGCACCAATAAAGACAGCAAGGACTTCGGTATCTGTATCTGAATTGAAGAAATATCCATCCTTCTGTAATTTCGTTTTCAATGCAGTATAGTTCTCGATGATTCCATTGTGAACTACAGCAATATTTTCCGAATTATCTAAGTGCGGGTGAGCATTGAGATGATTTGGAAAACCATGTGTAGCCCATCTAGTATGTGCTATACCAACAGTTGCCTCTAGCATATCATGTGGGGTTAGTCTATCTAAGTGAGCTACTTTGCCAATATTCTTTAATAGATTTAGTTTCTCATTCTCTATCATAGCCCATCCAGCAGAGTCGTACCCTCTGTACTCCATACGCTTCAGACCATTTAGTAATATATGAGATGCTTTTTGCTTACCTATGTAACCTACGATTCCGCACATTTGTTTGCTCTTGTTTTATATTATTGCAATACGCAAAATTAGAAAAAATTTAGCATAGTTTTCAATGCTAATGTACGGATACAAACTATATAAGATACGGAGAAGTGATAAATGGACGATTATAGATTTCAACAGTCGTCAAGAAAGATGGTATATAGAAGCCAATTTAGCAGATATTGGGCTAATGTCCTTATAAAGTTATGATGATTTCAATATTATCCTGTTAGCACATAAATTATCTTAATTCTAATGTAGTCTTATAACATTTAAGTTAAAACCCTTAACCCCCTTAAAGTTTAAGAGGGCTAAAGAATGAATTATTTTTTGTTAAAATATTAGTACTAAAAAAACTGATGCTACCTAACTACCTGTATCTTCTCTACGAATTGACCTTTGTTAGTATTAGCTAATAGCATGTAAGTTCCCATTGGTAAACCAGTATTTATAGTACGTTCTGATGTGAAATTACCGTCTAATACCAGTACATTTCTTCCTGTCAAATCTTGAATTACTAATTTATTGACACTAACTATATCTTGTGGTAATTGCAATCTAAAATGACCAGATGTTGGGTTGGGTGCTATTCCGAAGCCATCATTACTGTTGTATGCTACAGATGTAATATAGTCTATTGGCTCACTTGCCGAGCCAACTCCCAAAGCGAAGTAATTGGCTGAAGCAGTCAATACTTTCTTAGTCGTTCTAAGTTGATAGTAGTATTGACCAGTCGGGCAACCCAAATCCAAGTAAGATGTTTCTGTTAGTATATCATCATTAACTTTTACGCTTTCCAGTGTTTCGTTGTTTATTCTGTAAAGATTATAGCCATCTATATCGCCGTTTACTTTATCCCATTCTAATAAAATTCCATCAACAGAGTTTGTTAGTCGTAATTTGCCAGACGGAACTATTGGGCGGAACCTAAGTGTGGGGTCACCCATAAGTGCTACGTGAATGAGTCGTTGGCTACCATTAAACGAGGAATAATAAGCGTTCATAGAGTATCTAGCACAATACCCGATAGATTCACCAACTGACATGTGGTGTAAGTACCAGTTCGGTATTCCACCCCAAAAGCTAGACAATGCACCTGAAGCTAATGCAGCTCTTAGTAGATTGTTTTTTGTATCCCAATCACCGAAGTAGCTACCAGCAATACCTGTAAAGATTGCATTTATATTTTCTGCTGCGAAATCAGCTGTGGTACCAACACCTCCACAACTACTATATGAACCGCCACCCATACCGAAGCTAAGAATATATTTACCTTCTCTCAGCGAAGTCATATAGTCTCTATCTTCGAATAGTGAATCAGTTCCGATGAGTGTGCCCATCGCTTTGTAACCAGTATTTCCTATTATATATCCTTTAAAATTATCGTCAATTAACCCACGGTCTATTGATTCTAATTGACCAGTTTTCCATTGATGTGCTCTATCAAGGTAATTTTTAAGTAATGTTAGCTCATCATCTGAAAAAGCAGGCATATCATAGAAATCTACACGACCTATTTCTAGTTCAATATCACTTATCAATCTGGTTTGATCGAATTTACCATCACCAGGTCTATTGTTATTTCTTTCTTGAGTACTCGCCTCATAAGTGACAGTTGCATCAGTCCACATTCCATCCAAATCACCATAGTACAAATCAGCAGGCCAAGCCCCAGTATGATTGCCCGAGCCCTCAGTATGACCGTCAGGTGGATATGCAGCTCCAGTGGTACTAAAGTGACCGCTATAGGGAACGGGTACGTGACCTATTAGATATAAGGTAGTAAGTCCTATTTTACTAGATTCGTTCGATACTTTTATCAAATCTTTAATCTGTGGCGGCGTCATTTCCCGTGATACTGGCATTATTGCAACTTCCCAATTCTCTCCTTTCAAATCACTTACTAATATATCTAGTTCTGTTGAAAGGGCTTTAAAATGGGAGTCGTCCACTAGTATCAATATACTTCCAGAAAAGCCATTTCTATCTACTTCATTGCCTACAGTTATAAAATCATACGAAACTATTTGATTGCTTGTATTTTTCTTTTCTATCTTATATTCTTTGATTTGACCTTTGGTGTAAGTAGGATCATTCCACTGATCTGCGTCATTAGTTACATTCCCCAAGTATTTATAGTCCTGTTTGAATTCTGACATATTCTCATATATGTAGTATATTCCCTCGAATGCCTCATCTTTTGGCCAGCTAAGAGTAACGGTTCCATCTTTATTGTACTGAGTTTGTACGAATAATGTTTGTTGCTTTCCAACTTGAGCATTTGAATCTGTCGCAAATAAAAATGAGCAGATTATTAAAAAAAGTATATAATTTCTCATTGTTTTTCCTTATTTTAATTATAGATTTTTATAATATAAGAAAAAAATAAATTTATTGATGAAAATTTCTATAAGAAGAGCTGTTGAAAATGATTTAGATGCAGTACTTAGTCTTTACTATGATACCGTCAAAATCATTAATTCTAAGCATTATTCCCCAGAGCAAATTGAGGCGTGGCTAGATGATGAATCTAGACCCGAGAAATTTCTCGCAAAGATTAATGAACAGCTTTTCTATGTCTGTGTGAATGAAATAAAAGAGCTTCTCGGCTTTTCATCTATCACAAAAGATGGTTATTTGGATTTGCTTTATGCAAGTACCAATCACCAAAGAAACGGAGTAGGCACACTCCTCTTAGAACAAATGCTAGTAGCAGCGAAAATATACAAATTCAAAAAAATTGACGCTGATGTTAGTATTACCGCTGTTCCTTTCTTCTTATCAAATGGATTTGAAGAATTAGAAAAGCAAGAAGTAGAGCGTAATGGTGTGAAATTGACAAATTATAAGATGATAAAATATTATGTTGTCAAAGAATAAAAAACATAAACATAAAAAAATGAAATTAGAAGAGATAGAACAATTAATTAGCCGATATGAGAATGAGGGGCTAGAGTTAGAACCAGATAGAGAAAAAAGAAGTGAGTATATGAGTAAAGTCTCAGAATACTCCGAGCAATTCCTAGATGATATTCACAACAAAAAAGCATTCATAAATGACTACAAAAATGATGGAGCTTTCGACAATTTCCCTTTCGAAGAAACTCCAACCAATCCAGAACAATTAATAGATTTTCTCAAACAGAACGTAGATAGAGCAGGAATTAACCCCGCTTCTGGTGGTCACATTGGCTATATACCGGGTGGCGGTATTTATGGTGCTGCTATAGGCGATTACCTAGCAGCTGTGATGAATCGTTACTCTGGAGTGTTCTTCGCTACTCCCGGTGCAGTAAGAATAGAGAATCAAATTATTGATTGGGTGGGGGAGTTAGTTGGTTATGAAAAGGGCTTTGGTGGTAATCTCGCTTCTGGTGGGAGTATGGCTAACCTAATAGCAATCTCGACAGCTCGTCTTGCTAAGAATATTAAGTCGAATGAAATAGAAAACAGCACAATCTACTTAACAAAACAAGCTCACCATTGTGTGACCAAAGCTCTAAAAATTGTAGGTCTTCACGAAATACAATTAAGATATATCGCAATGGATAGTAAATATAGAATGATTCCTGAATTATTAGTTGAGCAAATAGAAAAAGACAAAGCTGAAGGTCTAACTCCATTTATGTTAGTTGCTTCGGCTGGCTCGACCGATGTGGGTGCGATTGATCCACTAAATAAATTAGCCGATATTTCAGATAAATACAATCTATGGTATCATATAGACGGTGCTTATGGTGGATTCTTCTTACTATGTGACGAGACAAAAGATAAGCTTAAAGGTATAAACAGAGCTGACTCAGTTATCCTAGACCCTCATAAAGGAATGTTCTTGCCCTATGGGGTAGGAATAGTACTTGTCAAAGATGTAAAGCATTTACTAGAAGCTAACTCCTACGATGCTAACTACATGCAAGATACCAAGGACTACCAACAAGAGTATTCGCCAGCTGATTTGTCACCCGAGTTGAGTCGCCATTTCCGTGGATTACGGATGTGGGTTCCTATGAAACTGCACGGTATTGCCCCATTCCGTGCGTGCCTTTCAGAAAAAATATGGCTAACTCGCTACTTCTACGAGAAAGTGCAGGCACTAGGATTCGAGGTTGGACCCGAGCCAGAGCTAACAGTCGCCGCTTTCCGCTTCGTACCCAAATCAGGTGATGCAAACGAACTCAATAAAAAATTACTTAATATCATACACAATGACGGACGAGTTTTTATATCATCAACTACACTAGATGGAGAGTTTTGGATGCGAATAGCCGTTCTTTCTTTCCGTACACATAAATATCATCTTGATATAATACTTGAGTTGTTGGAAGAGGGGATGGGTGGGGTGTAAAATAGATTTAGAATGAAAAAATTAAAGGAAATATTAAGTAAGGATTTAACACAAAGATTATTATATCTGATAGCACTTTTATTTTGGATATTTACTTTTTGGAATGATATAATAGAATATCCAGTTAATGAAGGTAGTTTAAGTTCAATAAGTTCGATTGGGGTATCTTACATGGTATTGCTACTCGTGCCTTCTTTAATACTTTTAATTCAGATTATAAGAAATAACAAAGTATGCTGGGGAATTGTATTTGCCTTATTCTCAAGCTTTATATTATACTCAATTATGTATTTATTAATATATTATTATGAAAAATCTGGAATTAAAGTAACAGAGTTTAATGATTTAATATTGATAGTCATTTATTTTTCAATTCTAATCTCTATAGACTATTTAATCTATCTTATGAAGCCCAAAAGATTAATTTGATTTTTACACCAACCAGCCACCACGGCTGTCTTCGCGTTCCTTCCATTCGGCATTATATAGGCGGCGATTACCTAGGGATGTAGTCATAAAGTGTTTTTCAGTTTTGCCGTTTACTTCGTAGTATTCGTAACCGACTATACCTTTTTTCATTAGGGTTGACATAACTTTTAGGAATGATTTCATCTCTTCTTTATCGAAGTTGCTGAAATCAAAGTTCTTAGTAGTACCGAAATCAAGGAAATTATCCACTCGATTGAATAGTTTGGAAAATGAGTTTTTAGATAAGTCTTTCAGGTCGTCTTTGGCTAGCGACAGTGCTTCCGAAGCAGTTGCCTCAGATTTGGGGTTAAAATTAAAACTGCCGATATTTGAAACTGTACTTATCATACTAGTTAATATCGGCAGTTTTTATAATTACTTTAGACTTTTAGTTTAGTCTATTTCTTTTTCTTGTGTCTGTTCTTACGTAATCTTTTTTTACGTTTGTGAGTGGACATTTTCTTGCCCTTTCTCTTTTTACCACTTGGCATATATCACCCTTTGTTTAATTAAATTTATTTTTCGCCTTTTTCATTCTTGATTGCGACATTTACTCTGTCAAAGAAGTCAGGAGAAACTTTGAAAACCGGTACATATCGTTTGTCAAGTTTCACTTCTTCACCAGTTTTAGGGTTTCTAGCCATTCTTGGTTTTCTAGCTTTGTGTTTGAATACACCAAAACCTCTTAATTCTATACGCTTTCCATCTGCGATAGTTGAGATAATAGTATCTATGAAACCTTCTACTACTGCTTTGGTTTCCACTTTAGTTAGACCCGTATTGCTAGCTATAACTTCTACGATATCTGCTTTCGTTATATTTTTGTTGTTCACTTGTTTTTTCCGTTTATGAAACAATATTAAATAATAATCCGTTAAGGGAAGCAAATATACGAACGCAAATATTAAAAAACAAAGCAACTAGTTAAAATTTAATAAATTATATGGTAATAGTTTTTATTTCTATATATTAAAACTATTTTTGTAACTCATTAATTGTACAAATACAATATGTCTTGGATAAAAGAACAGAGTCTTGAAGATAAAGACAAGCAAGAATTAATAAAAGCGACGGGTAAGATTCCTCAGCATATTGCTATCATTATGGATGGTAATGGCAGATGGGCAAACCAACTTGGCAAACAACGTCTCTTCGGTCATAGGGAGGGGATAGAGAGCGTTCGTGATATAGTGAATGCTGCTTCTTTAATAGGTGTTAAACACATTACTCTATACGCCTTTAGCATAGAGAATTGGAAAAGACCACCGTTGGAAGTTAATGGTTTGATGAAGTTGCTTGAGATATTCTTACAGAAAGAATTAAAAGAACTAAATGAGAATCAAGTAGTTATCAACACTATTGGGAAAACTAACTCTTTACCTAAAAGTGTACAGAAAATTCTTCGCGATTCTTATGAAAAGACAAAAGATAATACAGGAATGCATCTGAATTTGGCTATTAGTTATGGTTCTCGCTGGGATATAATGCGTGCTATACAGATGATTGCTCTCGATGTACGTGGAGGTAAGCTATCTCCCGAAGATATTACAGAAGAGCTTTTCTCTGGTTATTTGCAAACTGCTGATATTCCTGACCCTGACCTACTTATCCGTACTAGTGGCGAATACCGTATTAGCAATTTCCTATTATGGGAGCTTGCGTACTCGGAGATTTACTTCACCGAAAAGCTTTGGCCGGAATTCCGTCGTGACGAATTGTACTCTGCATTAATGGACTATGCTCATAGGGAGCGTCGATTTGGTAAGACTTCGAGCCAGATCAATGAATCAACTGAACAATCATATTTAAAGAAAGTTATAGATGTTATCAAACGCAAGTAAACTCATTTTCATATTACTATTTACTTTTACTACTTCTCTTATTTCTCAAGAAAGTACTACAAAATACAAAATCCTTGGTATAGAGGTAGAGGGGTCTCTTAGTGCAGATGCCTCTACAATCATAGCTTTGACTGGATTGAAAGAGGGGGAGACTATCTCATACCCTTATGACGAGAATCTAAACGTGTCACTTAAAGCACTATGGGATCGCCGTCAATTTTCCAATGTAGATGTAATAGTGGATAAAGTAGTTGGAGATGGTATATTTCTAACTATAGTAGTTGAAGAGAACAAGCGTTTATCTGAAATTAAGGTGTTTAACAACTCCGAACTTACCACTGAGGAAATCAAAAAAGCAGTTGGCAAAAATAAAGGTGATATAGTCACGGAATATGATTTGTACCTAATCAAAAAAGACATTAAAGATTTATACGACAAAGAAGGACTTACATTCGCCAAAATATTTCCAGAGATTTTGCAGTCAGACTCTTCTGACGTTTATATAGATTTGAAAATATATGTGGAAGAAGGTTCTGAATTTTATGTAGAGTCTATCAAATTTACAGGAAATACGGAATTTAGTGATGGTGATTTGGAATCCGTATTCGATGAAACTCACACCAAATCGTGGTACGAGTTCTGGTCATCATCCAAATTTGATAAGAAAGACTATAAAAAAGATAAAGAACTAATATCAAAATTCTATGCCAACGAAGGGTTTATGGACTATGAGTTCATCTCTGATTCAGTAGAGTATGTTGAAGATAATCAAGCGGTCCATATAACAGTGAATATAAAGGAAGGTAAACGCTATTATGTTCGTAATATAACTTTCGAAGGTAACACAGTATTCCCAGACGAAGCGCTAGTCTCCAGATTAGATTTCCCCAAAGGTGATGTATATAATAAAGAAAAATTCATGATGAACCTGAATGGGAATCAAGAATTCTCAGATGCACTTTCGCTTTATAATAATACTGGTTATTTGCAGACTAGGTTCGCACCACAGGAAGTAAAAGTAGCTGAAGATTCGGTAGATATTGTTATCAGTACTTTAGAGGGCGATAGATATAAGATAAGAAAAGTAATTATAGCTGGTAATACAAAGACTAAAGACAAAGTAATAAGACGTACTCTCTATACAAGACCGGGTGATTATTTCAACCGTGCTGCTATAGTCCGCTCTGTGAAAGAACTAGGAGTTATGGGGTATTTCAATCCCGAAAAACTTCGTCCAGATGTAAAGCCCGTTGACAACGATAATACATCGGTTGACTTGGTTTATAATGTGGAAGAACGCTCAACTGATACTTTCAATGCATCTATTGGTTTTGCTGGTAGTTTTGGGCTTACAGGTTCAGTTGGACTAACGTTCAATAATTTCTCTATACTAGAGCCACTAAACGGTGGTGCTGGTCAGGTATTCAACTTCAATTGGGAATTCGGGCAATCTAATAGATACCGTAATTTCTCACTTGGGTTCACAGAACCATGGTTATTTGATGAGCCAACTACTGTCGGGTTCAATGTATTTGATATATTCTACAACTTCTCTACGTTGAAGTTACAACGTCAAGGTTTCCGTATAAATATCGGTCGTCGTGTGAAATGGCCTGATGATTATTTCAGAATAGACGGTAGTTTCCAATTCCAGCTTAATGATATCAGCCAACAATCTGGTGTAAATAGCCAGTTCTACAGACCTGGTAAATACAATGAAATAACTCTAGGTGGTAGTATTTCTCGTAATAATACGAATGAATTATTCTTCCCTTCTCAAGGATCAAAATTCAGATTTACGAACAATTGGGCACTTGGAGCCGTAGGTATAGGGCAGACTGACTTTTTTAAATCTGAAATGTATTTTGACTTTTATAATACTATATACAAGCTAGAAGAGCAAGATAGAGTTGTACTATATATGGGTGCACAGATGGGTTACATAGATGGTATCCAAAATGACACTACTATCGCCCCAATCGAGCTTTACAGAATGGGTGGAGCCGGTCTTTCTAACTTCGGGACTATTCCTTTTAGAGGTTATGGTGATGGAGATTTGGAGAATATAGGTGGTAAGTTGCACGCCAAATTCACAGCGGAAATGAGATTTGCAATAACACTAAACCCAATGCCTATATACTTCTATGGTTTTGCTATGGCTGGTAATGTATGGGATGGCTTTGGTGGTGCAGATTTGTTTGATTTGAAACGTTCAGCAGGGGTAGGACTTAAAATGTTATTAAATCCTATCGGTATAATTGGTTTCAGTTATGGTTATGGGTTTGACCCGACCACACAGTTTGGCAATGTACCGGGCTGGAAATTCTTATTTGAAATCGGGCAATAATTTTGAAATACAAGGCAATAATTTTAAATTGCAAACTTATGTTTAACTAAATATTAGAACTTTTCGAGGAATAAATGAAAAACCTAAAATTACTTTTGATCGTATTGTTATTTGGAACTTTCGGATTTGCTAACGCACAATCAACGAAAATTGGAGTTGCTAATCTACAAATGGTTGTAGAGCAATTACCAGATGCTAAAAAAATAGATACTGAAATAAAAGAAATGGCTACGAAATATCAAGATTCATTGTTGAAAATGCAAGGCGATTTGGAATCAAAATTCCAAACTTACCAAAAGCAAAAAGGTATGATGACTCAAGAACAACAATTGGCTACAGAACAAGAATTACAAGCATTAAACCAAACTGTATTGCAATTTCAACAAGCGAAATTCGGTCAACAAGGTGAATTGCAAATGAAAAGATTAGAACTATTGCAACCACTTAGAAACAAAATAAAAGAAGCGATAGACAAAGTGTCGGCTGCTGAAAAATTGAGCTTAGTACTAGATAGTAGTACTGAATCAGTTCTTTTTGCTGACGATGCACTAGATATTACTTTCAAAGTACTTGATATGCTTAAAAGAGGCGGCAAGTAAGTTCTAAAATCTTTACAAAATAAAGTTAATATGCTCTTGAATAGATATAAAATATTAATGATCCTCTGCCTTTTTGCAATGGCAAGCCCATCTCTTTTTTCACAAAGTGATGAGGTACTTACTTCGGAAACGATAGGTAAGGAGCTCGATCAAGCTGAACTCCGCATCCAGACCATCGTAGATGAGTGGAAGCGTGAGATAAAAGCAATGCAAGAGCAGATTAACAAACTAGAATATGAGATAAAGAAAAATGGATTAATCTGGTCGGACGAAGAAAGACAAAAGAACGAATCGGATTTGGAAAAACTTACTATAAAGAAAAGCGACTACGCTACGGGTAAATTCCAACCCGGTGGCGAATTCGACAAAACAGTAAAACAAATCCAAGAACCAGTTGTAGCAAAGTTAAATGATGCTTTACAAAAAATGTCAGATGAAGAAAAATTTGATTTGCTCATAAGAGTCAACATGTAATAACTACGGTATAAATAACCGTGCAACCCCAAGTTAATATGCTCTTGAATAGATATAAAATATTATTGATTCTCTGCCTTTTTGCAATGGCTAGTCCATCTCTTTTTTCACAAAGAGTAGGGTTTTTCAATTCGGAGACTATAAGACAGAAATTCGAAGAATCTTCACAGGCAGATCAACGTATCCAGACCATCGTAGATGAGTGGAAGCGTGAGATAAAAGCAATGCAAGAGCAGATTAACAAACTAGAATATGAGATAAAGAAAAATCGATTAATCTGGTCGGACGAAGAAAGACAAAAGAACGAATCGGATTTGGAAAAACTTACTATAAAGAAAAGCGACTACGCTACGGGTAAATTCCAACCTGGTGGCGAATTCGACAAAACAGTAAAACAGATCCAAGTACCAGTAGAAGCGAAAATATATGCTGCGGTTCAGAAAGTAGCAGCAGAGGAAGGGTTTGATATTGTTTTAGATCAAAGTGTTCAGCCCTTGGCTTATGCCAATTTCAAATACGACTTGACTGTCAAAATTCTCAAAGAATTGGGTGTTGACGTTAAGAAAATGGAAGATGAGCTAAAAGAAAAAATAGACAAAGACCCTCGGAATCAGCAAGAGCAAGAGAAAAATCCACGTAGAGTACGTCGTCAATAATAATTAGATAATAACCAAAGAAATAGAATAGAATATGAAATCAATCAAATGTTCAGAAATAGCTGAGACAGTAAACGGTGAGATAGTCGGTGATGATGTTTCTATATTCAATCTAAATAGAATCGAATTCGCTACTCAAGGGGAACTAACGTTCTACTCTGACCCAAAATTTTTAGAAGCACTGGAAAACTCAAATGCTACTTGCATAATAGTTCCCAAAGATTTGGATAGAAAACCGGAGTCTGGGCAAACTTATATCAAAGTAGATGACCCTTATTCTGCATTTATTAAGATTATAAAACTTGTTGATTTCATCTCACAAGAAGCCGCTACTGGAATACACAAATCTGCAGTTGTTGGTGAGAATACTTTCGTTGACGAATCTGTATCTATTGGCCCCAATTGTGTAATCGGTAATAACTGCCGTATAGAAGAAGGTTCGATAATAGAAGCAAACTGTACTCTCCAAGATAATGTACAAATAGGTAAAAACAATCGCATATACCCTAGTGTAGTGTGCTACAAAGATGTTATAATCGGCTCTAACTGTATTATCCACGCTGGTGCTATAATCGGTGGTGATGGATTCGGTTTCACTGAGAATAGAGAAGACGGATCTTACACTAAAATACCTCAAATCGGTAATGTAATAATCGGTGACGATGTAGAGATCGGCTGTAATACTACTATCGACAGAGCAGTAGTAGGTAGCACTATTATCGGCAATGGTGTGAAAATAGACAATCTATGCCAGATAGGTCACAACTGTGTAATAGAAGAGAACACTGGTATAGCCGCACAAACAGGACTAGCTGGCTCAACTAACCTCGGCAAACGAGTTCGCCTAGGTGGACAAGTAGGAATAGCGGGACACCTAAAAATCGGTGACGATGTAACCCTAATCGCACAATCAGGTACAAACAAATCAATCTCAAAAGGCGGCGTTTACTTTGGCTCACCTGCTAGACCGCAAATGCAGGCATTCAAAATAGAAGCTGTACTCAATACTCTCCCAGAACTAGCACGAGAAATAGCTAAGCTAAAAGATAAGAAGTAGATTAAAGTCCTCTAAAAATCAAAAAAAGCTAAATATTCTGACTCGTGAAATATATATATTGAGTGGGCTAGGAGTTGACTATAGAATGTTTAAAAATCTTGATTTATCTAGATTTGACGTTACATTTATAGAATAGAATGAATCAATCCAGAATGAAACTATCAAAGTATATTCACTTCTTATCTAGAGAGTAATGACTATATACTTTTTAGATATTTAAATACATAATGCTCAATTATACTATTGCGTTACAGTTATTTGCCACCTATCTAATCATTAATTTAATGCAAATCAAAAAGTTAATATTCCAGTTAAGAATAATTTCATATTTAATATTAAATAATAGTTAGTTTTGAAATCTTAAATAATTTGAATATTACACAATGAAAGCTAATGAAGCTCAAACTGACAAGAAAAAATTAATTTACTTAGCACTGTTAGCAATAGGGATTGTTTACGGTGACATAGGTACTAGTCCTCTATACGCGCTTCGAGAATGTTTCTACGGACCACATAGTGTGGCCGCTAACCACGATAATATATTTGGTATCCTTTCACTTATATTTTGGTCATTAATTTTAATTATTTCGATCAAATATTTACTAATCATTCTAAGGGCTGATTACAAAGGTGAAGGTGGGATACTTGCTTTGATGGAATTTGTCCTGCCTAAGAAAAAAGGCTTTAAATTAGTTGTTGTCTCGACACTAGGGATATTCGGTGCGGCCTTACTCTATGGAGATGGAATCATTACTCCCGCAATTTCGGTGCTTAGTGCCGTGGAGGGGCTGGAAATAGCGACTCCTTTCTTTAATGACTTTATCATTCCCATTACAATAGTAATACTTCTAATCTTATTTTTATTCCAGAAAAAAGGAACCACTCTAGTAGGTGCTGTATTCGGTCCTATCACGGTAATATGGTTTCTAACTCTTGCAGCTCTTGGTGTATCGGTTATCCTAAGGAAACCCGAAATAATTATGGCTTTGAATCCATACTATGGCGTAAACTTTTTCATACTCCACGGTACTCACGGATTTGTGGTTTTGGGAGTAGTATTTCTTGCTGTAACTGGGGGAGAGGCTTTATATGCAGATATAGGCCACTTTGGAAAAGCGCCTATCAGACTAGCGTGGTTTGCTTTTATATTGCCTTGTTTAGTTCTAAATTATCTAGGACAAGGTGCTTTATTGCTTGAGAATCCAAGTTTCGTAACAAATCCATTCTATATGATGGCACCTTCATGGGCGTTGTACCCATTAGTATTATTAGCGATGATGGCGACGATTATTGCCTCACAAGCTATAATCTCAGGGGCATTTTCTTTGACTTTCCAAGCCGTGCAACTCGGTTATCTACCTCGGTTTGTAGTCAAACACACTTCGGAAACAGCACAAGGTCAAATCTATTTGCCTCAGATAAATACTCTACTTATGGTAGGGACTATATTGGTAGTGTTGGGGTTCCGTACATCTAGTAATCTGGCTTCTGCTTATGGTTTGGCCGTTACTATGACTATGACCATAACAAGTATGTTGGCATTTATTGCAATGCATAAGATTTGGAAATGGGGACTTACTTTATCTATCATAGTTACTACTTTATTTTTAATAGTAGATGTCTCATTTCTGTCGTCAAACTTAACTAAGGTCATGAGTGGTGGATGGTTACCACTAATGGTCGGAATGATCGGACTTATAGTAATGCTAACTTGGAAAAAAGGTCGACAAGTTTTGGCTTTACAATTCTTGAAGATCACAAATCCATTAGATTCAATTATTAATGATTTCGAAACTAATAAATATCCTAAAGTTCCTGGTACTGCTATATATATGACTGGAAACCCGAGTGTTGCTCCATTAACTTTGATACAAAATTTGAATCATAATAAAATATTTCACGAACAGATATTAGTTCTATCCATTATTATACATCAGGTGCCATATATAGAAGCAGAACACCGGATTGATTTAGAAAAAATGGCTGATGGATTCTATCTACTAAAAGGAAATTTCGGCTTTATGGAGCAAATAGATATTCCTATACTAATGCATGCAGTGAAAGAATCTGGGATAATAGATATTAATCTAAAAGAAACGTCTTATGTACTTGGTAGAGAAACTCTGATAGCAGATAGCGAAATCGGCCTCAATATATGGCAAGACCAACTATTTATATTAATGTCAAAAAACTCACAAAGTGCAACTAAGTATTTTAATTTACCAGAAGATAGAGTCTTTGAAATAGGAACACAGATTAAGATATAATAAAATGAGCAAGTAAAAATATATCAAAAGGGTAGTGAGTAATATCTAAACTCATTGCCCCAATATATTATTAACTCGCTTATAGAATTCAGTTTCGTCTATATCCAATAGCTTCTGAGTTCTTTCTTTTAGAGTGTTGTTGTAATTAAAATAATTATTAATAATGTTAGGATTTTCATATTTATAACTAGTTGAAACTTTGATAATAAATTAAATTACTAAATTTCCATTAGAAAGTAAAATTACTTTTACTCACTCACCTGTATAAAAACGAGTAGTTGGGTACGCGAAATTGATATTTGGGTCGGCATTGTATTGTTCCAGTATGGACTCTGATATAGCCGCTTCGCTAGCTGTGCGGTTGTATATACTACAGAAGTAGCGGACTCTAAGCTCTACGCCGTTTTCTACTATACGCGTGAATACAGTTGGCTCGAATTCTACATTGAATATTTCGTGGGCGCGTAGGGTCTTGTAAGCATCGAATGTAGCTTGTGTATCTTGATAATTGCTGTTTTCTTTAGCTATTTCAAGAAGTATTTCCTTAGCTGTTTTCCAATCACTTTCGAAAGTGACAGTAACTTTGGTTTCGTTCCATATAGAATTGTAACCAGAGCTGTAGTTGGAGTTGGCATAGTTGAATACTTTTGCGTTCGGTATAGAGATTATCCTTCCTGTGTATAGGTCGCCATCTATCCAATTTCGAATCTCGAACATATCAAAATGGAAGGGGGTTAGCTCAATCACATCACCATAGTGGTTGTCTATTTCTATTCGGTCGCCAGTTTTGATAGGGCCTCGCCATACTATATATACCCACCCGAATAGGTTGACTATTGGCTCTTTGAGTGCGAAGGCAATACCAGCTGCTATTAGCCCAATTAAGGTTAGTACATTGTTGAATCCTTTGAACCAAAGATCAAATATTATTATTAAGGAGATACCAAAGAAAACATAGTAGCTATATTTATTCCAAACGAATTTAGTACGTTCTTTCGTAGCTTTTTTACGAACAAACCTTAGAACGATTTTCCTGATAATCCAGACAATAGCTATGAAAAGAATAGTAAAAAACATTCTTTCGGCAAGTTCAATACTTGCATTTTCTATTAGTGCTTCTAGATATTTGGAATTATCCCCGAACATTTTTGGTAGCTATTATCCTGTAGTATTGATAATTATGTTTGATACAATCCATCTCTTTATTAGTAGTCGGATAATCCCATGGCTCATCCAAACTTACTGCTCGATAATCAAATTTACCGAATTTTGAGAGTGTATCCAAATGATAACGTTGAACGTCTTCTATATCCGTTTGTAGTAGTAACTCTCCGCCGTTCTCTAATGCTTCGTAGCAGAAATGCAAAAACTCCAAATCGAATGCTCTTCGTTTATAATGCTTTTTCTTGAACCAAGGGTCTGGGAAAAAGTAAAATATTTTCTTGATACTATCTTTCTCTAAGAAATCTAAACCATTCCCAACACTATACCAGAAGATAGCCATATTAGGAAGTTCTTCGGCATCTATAACACCTTGAGCATAAGCTACAGCTTTATCACGAACTTCTATTCCGAGCACGTTCTCTTTCACTATTGAGGAAAAATCCATAGCGAACCAACCGAAACCACAGCCAATATCTAAGTATTTAGGTGGTTTACCATCAGCATAGTACTTCTTCCAATCTACGTTTTCGTAAAGTGGGGGATAGTTGAATGGTTCGTATTTTAGTTCTTTTCTCGCAAAATAATTATTAGCCGATAGGTGATGTCTAAACCTATCGGGAAGGGGGTGTTTGTCCCAATCTATCATAGTAAATACCCTAGTAATGCATCTAAAATCAAAATAGTTGCTGCCGACATTGTGAATGCTCGTACAGTACTTTTACCAACGCCCTCTGCGCCGCCAGTAGTGGTGAAACCTACGTGCACACCTATTAGTGCCGTAACTCCACCGAAAATAAGAGACTTGAAAAGCCCTATAAATACATCGAATGAGTTAAAATAAACTCTTATGGATTCGAAGAACGTAAATGCTGAGAAATCGAATTTCGCGGCTGTTAGTATGAATCCACCAAGTATAGCCACTACATTTGAAAATACAGCTAATATTGGCATCATAACCAATGCCGAGATAACTCTAGGCATTGCCAAATAGCGGTTACGGTCTATTGCCATCATCTCTAGTGCGTCTATTTGCTCAGTCACTTTCATAGTTCCTAATTGTGCCGCCATTGCTCCCCCTACTCTACCAGCTATTACTATAGCAGTTAGTACAGGAGTTAGCTCTGTGAATACGACAGTAGCAATAGACGAGCCAAGGAACGGTGTAGCAATACCAATTAGATTGAATTTATCAAATAGGTTTGTGGCTTGCAGTGCAGCTATTGCACCCGTGAACGAGCCAATCAGCACTACCAATGGTAGTGAATCAGAACCAACTATACTCATTTGCTCTAGTACCAAAGCTCGGTCTTTGCCAATTCGGGGTACATACCTTAGTATCTTACCCATTAGCATAGTGATTTGTCCAATCTCTCGGACGAAACCTATTATTAACCTGCCTAATCTACTTATCATGTTCTATCCTTAATTTTCTACTTCTGGTGATACAAGATAAAATCGCTCTATTTTTGCTTGGAATTCAGTTCCGTCATTTCTTAGCATCAGGAAAGTTCCTTCCATCGTTCCCCAGGGAGTTTCCAAAGGACAATAACTTGTATATTTGAACTCATCACCGGGGTTTAGTTTGGGCTGTCTTCCTATCACTCCTTCACCAATTACATTGTCTGCCTTTCCTTCCGAATCTATAATAATCCAATGTCGGGAGATTAGTTGAGCAGGAGTGTCGCCTTCGTTTACAATCCGTACCCTATATGAAAATAAGTATTTACCATTTGCTGAAACAAGCTCACCCGGAATATATTCTGGGTCAACAGTTACTCTTATTCCTTGCGTTATACAGTTTGAATTTTTATTCATTATCAGGTAAAAATAGAAAATACTGTTAAAAAATGTAACAGAATTGTAAAAATATTGTCATATTAGATATTAATTAGAATATAATTTAAAAAGAATTTATGAAAATGCTACGATTAGCCCTATTATTTTTATTAGCAGCGACTATTACTTCGGCTCAATATGCCAAGCAATATGCTATAATGATAGAATCAAAAATAGACGATACAGGGTTTGCACCTCAAGTTATCCTTAGTTGGCAAAATGACACTACTGCGAGTAGATACGTGATTTACAGAAGACTCTACGAAGTAGATAAATTCGAGAAAATAGCAGAAGTCAGCGGTGGAGCTAATACATTTTCTGATTTGGATCCTTTATATGGAAAAATAGCTGAGTACAAAGTCGAAAAAGTATTCAACTATGACAAAGAGCAAATATCAACTTATGCTTACAAGGCACTGTCGTGGGATGCTAACCTAGTAAGTGAAGATTGGAAGACTTTGTTGATATTAGTAGATAATACTCTTGCTTTTTCAATTTCAACTAAGTTAGAAATGTATAAAAAAGAAATCGAAAAACAGGGCTGGAGATCAATAGTCAAATATGTCCCTAGAGTAGAAACATTCAATGCCAAAGCTGTACTGAATAATAAAGCAATGATAAAAGCGGTATATGAGCAAACTCCTAATTTGAAGGCTATCCTTATATTGGGAAGAGTTGCTGTACCTTACTCTGGTAATACAGCACCCGACGGTCACGGAGACGATAACCCATTGCCACATAAGGGTGCTTACCCAGCCGATGTTTTCTACGGAGATTTGGACACAAGAGATTGGACAGATAATAAGGTTAGCAATGATAAATCAGCATTTCCAAGACAGCACAACTATGTAAACGATGGTAAATGGGATGATTCGTATATTCCAAATAAAGTAGAATTAGCCGTAGGTAGAGTTGACTTCTTCGATTTGCCTTTTTTCAATGAAAGTGAAGCCGAGATGATAATTAACTACTTGCAAAAGGACATAGACTATCGCAGTGGCGTTCTGAATGCTGATAATGACGGAATACTCTATGATGGATTTGAATCGCGTCAGGCGGGCTATGCTGCTGATGGATGGAATAACCTAACAGCTCTATACGGTAGAGACAATGTAGTAGAAATGAGAATAAGAGAGGAAATAATTAAAAACTCTTATGATATGGTATATGCGAACGCAAACGGTGGAATTGACAATATATCAGACGCAATATATTCAGGGGAAATAGCAGAAAAAGGCTATAAAGGAATACATAATATGATCTTCGGTTCGTATAATGTGGATTGGGATTCCGAGAGCAATCTTCTTCGCTCTATAATAGCATCAAAGCCAATGGCACTAACCTCAGTTTGGGCAACCCGACCTTTCTGGACATACTTCAAATTGGGATTGGGCGAGACCTTCGGTGAGGCATTACTCAGCACCCAAAACAACCGCTCCGAATATATATATCCGTCCGTAGTTTACAATGGGGGAGTGCATATAGCACTGATGGGCGACCCAACACTCAGTTTGATAAATGAGTCTCCTTTAGATACAGTATTTAGGATTATAGATGGAAGTAAAATAATAGGTTTTAGTGTCAAAGTTAAAAATGGTTCAGAAATCTATGGTTATCAGTTATTGATTAATCGTAATGCAGTTATAACTCATTACTTTGATGAAAGTATCAATGATGATTTTACTATAGATATAGATGAATTGGATCAATCAGATGTTAATTCGACAAGAATAATAAGACCAATAATCAAAATTGAGAATAAATCAGGAAGATTTCTTTATCTAGGTAATGGTGAGTATATAGAATGAGGGGAATATGAAAGATTATAGTATGAAATTAATTCTCATTTTACTGATTGCATTAGTTCCACTTTCAGCAGAAATTGAAAAAGAAGAAGAGATTAGTTCTAAACCGATGATTGATCTTATAGAAAGAATAATTGAAACTCCACCTAGGATGATTGAAATTATGATTAATGATGAAGCAATTGACTGTACTAATTTAGTTAATCAATTTAAAAATGAAGAGTGGAGACTAATAGCATTTACAACAGCAATTACTTACATAAATTGCAAAAATTATTTGTATGATACTTTTGAAGTAAAGAAGATGACAGGGAGTTATGAGAGTGTATTTTATTTACACTACATATATAAAAAAGGTGAAGCCGAACAAGATGTATATAGTTTCAAATTTTATACTAAAGAAAATAAAATTATATTCGGAGGCATTGTAAGTCCATTAGGTTAATATTCTAATATCTTCAAGTCGAATAATATGAACTAATTAGCCGTCATCTAAAGTCGGTGATTGGAAAAATGAAGTTTAATTCTGTCATCGAATTATCTGACTTTTACAACTCTGAATGAAACGAAGTGGAATGAAGAGTCTGCATAAAACAAAGAAGACTCTGATAATTCTGCCAGCTCATATCAAATAGTACATATCAGTGTATTGCCGTTGGCTTCAGCCAACGGATATTCAGACATCACATCCCCTATTTGGACTTTAGTCCCATTTTATTCAACTCCTAGCAGAGTTGTTCTCTGAATATTCGATGTCATTTGCTACTAATATTGAACTCCTACGGAGTTCTCCTGGACTCTTCGCTAACTTCGTTAGCTCTGAGTGACAATTTCTTTGTGTCCTCTGTGTTAAAACAAATAATCTTGAATTTCCTGAAAGTCAATAAACGGCTATAAAAAAAAATGACTGCCTTACTAAGACAGTCATTTCATTATCTAAACGGTATAAAACTGATTACTTCTTCTTGCTCTTATCAGGGAAAGGAGGAATAACAGGTAGCTTCTTGTTCTTATCGAAAGTTTTCATTTCTTTCTGAACTTCTTCTATTGCTCTTTCTAACTGTTGGTCAATTCCTTCCATAACTTTAGCTGGATGATTGTCAACCTCTATGTCTGGAGATATACCAGTACCTTCTAGCACCCAATCGCCTCTTGCACCTAAGTTAGCAAACTCAGGACGAGTTAGATAACCACCATCTATGAACGGTAGCGAACCACGAATACCGATTACACCACCCCAAGTACGTTTACCGATTAGTTTACCTAATCCGTAATATCTGAATTGGTAAGGGAATAAATCACCGTCTGACATCGACATTTCGTTTATCAAACAAACCATTGGACCCATGAAAGTTGCATCTGGTTTCGCAGATACATCTTCTTGGTTTCTGATATGTTGTGCGATAGAAATATATCTTCTCAATCTCTCGATTATCATAGGAGATACGTTACCACCGCCATTATATCTATCATCTATTATTAGTCCTTCTTTGTCTAATTGAGAATAGAAAGTCTTAGCAAATTCGTTCAATCCGTTACCTACTCCCATATCAGGAATATGGATGTAACCAATTTTGCCACCACTTTTCTCATCTACTATTTTTCTTCTACCTTCTACCCAATTGTAGTAGCGTAAATCATTATCGCTTTTGATAGTTTTTATGTAGTATTCTTTAGCTCCACTCATAGAGTTGCTAGTGTTCACAGTGATTTTGACTAACTTATTAGCTTTGTTTTCCAAAGCCATATTAGGAGTAAACTCATCTGTAACTTTCACATCGTCTATTGCTAGTAAATACATCCCTTTAGTAACATCTACACCCGGTTCAGTTAGGGGAGAGCGTTTGCTTTCTTCCCAGTTTCTACCAACAAGTATATTGGTGAATTTCCAGTTCTTGCCGTCCAAAACTAAATCAGCACCAAGCTGTCCAATAGAAATTGTTTTCACTTTAGGCATATCACCACCACCAACGTAAGCGTGACCTACGTTAAGTTCACTGATTAACTCACCTAATACGTAAGTCAAATCAGATCTGTGCTGTACATAAGGCATAAGAGCTTCGTATTTAGTACGCATTTCTTTCCAATCTACTCCGTGCATTCCTGGGTCGTAGAAGAAATCTCTCAACTGTCTCCAAGTTTCTGAGTAAATCTGATTCCACTCATCTACTGGATTGATTTTAGTTTCCATATTAGAAAGATCAATCTTATCTTTTGCTGAAGTCTCTATTTTATCAGCTAGCTTTTGGATATAATAATCTTCACCAGATTTGATGAATATATTTTTAAAATCAGGAGTTATATCCCATTGGTAGAAACTACCAACTTGCTTTTCTTCTTTTTCGTTGAAGTCAAATAAATAAGTTGTTGGTTTTGCGCTAGCGCTAGTTTTAACATAGTACATTTTGTGGTCTTTAGTAGGAGTTAACCCGAAGTAGTTACCAGCAGAAGTAGGTACATCGAATACTCTATCTTTGATACCATCAAAATCTATTTCAACAGTAACATCTTTCTCTTTTTTGTCTTTATCATCTTTCTTATCGTCTTCTTTTTTGTCAGCGAATCCTTCAAATAGGAAAGGTGATTTAGTTTCTTTTTTCAAAGGAACACCATATATCTTACTCATATCAGCATAAGAATAATTCCACTCAAGATTGTTAATATCAGCATTGAATGATCTATTAGAAGTATAGAATAAGAAGTTTCCAGCAGGAGAAAATACACCTTGGCTTGCGTTGAAAAACTTATTAGTTACTAACTCATTTTTTCCGCTTGTTATCGAGTGTATAAACACACCAGATATATTAGGGTTCAGGTTGTCAGTATAAACTACCCATTTGCTATCTGGGGACCAGTTATAATCTCTTATTTCCCAGCTTTTAGATTTCACTACTTCTTTTCTGTTTCCACCTGGTACAGAGTAATAATATAACTTCATTGATTTGTCAGAAGTTAAGATATTCTTACTATCAGGAGACCACTTCATTTCATATCTATAAGATTCAAAATCTTTTGTAAGTTGTTTTGTTTCTGAACCATCTGGTTTTACTAAATAGATTTCATATTCGCCACTTATATCACTTATGTATGCTATCCAGTTACCATCAGGAGACCAAACGGGATTTCTATCGTGTGCGTTTGATGAATTTGTTAAGTTTTTAGTTATTCCTTTCTCTTTAGAAACAACGTAAATATCACCTCTTGCAGAAAACAAAGCCCATTTACCATCCGGAGATACAGTACTTCCTGATATTTCATCACTAACAGCTTCTATTCTTGTTCTAGCTGTAGGGAAATCATCTTGCACAGTAATACTAACTGCCTTCACAGTTTCAGTGGCATAGTCCATTAACTGAACTTCACCGCCCAACTCGAATGCTATGTGTTTAGTTCCTTTTGATGGGAATTTCACATCATAGTTAGATGAGTTTGTGATTTGTTTTTCTTCTTTAGATTTAGTGTCATATCTATATAGATTCATAGTACCAGTTCTGTCAGAGATATAGTAAATCTTATCTCCATTCCAGATTGGCATTATATCTTGAGAATCATTATTAGTTACTTGAGTCAATTCTTTAGATTTGAAATCGTAAATCCATACATCGGCTACTTGACCACCTCTGTATCTTTTCCAAGTTCTGTAATCACGGAAAATTCTGTTATAAGCAATCTTAGAGCCGTCAGGTGATAAAGACGCATATCCAGAATTAGGTAAATCCAAAGTTTTAGGAATACCTGCAATCGCTGGTACTGTGAAGATTTTACCTTCTAGTACGTGCCAGCTTTCTTCACGAGAACGATAAACAACATCTTTGCCGTCTTTTGTCCATTCTAATATAATTTTGTTAGGCCCCATTCTTTCTGGTAATCCTTCCACGTCCATATTGAAAGTTCGTTGTATAGGCATACCACCTTCCGAAGGCATCACGAATACTTGTTGATTTCCATTATATTCACCAGCAAAGGCAATTGTTTTGCCATCAGGTGAGAACCGTGGGAACATCTCGATACCATCGGATACAGTTACACGCCTAGCCAAACCACCATTGATAGGCACCACGAATATATCGCCTGCATGGGTGAATGTAATTTGCGTATCCGAACTATTGGGAAAGCGGAGTAGTTTTGATTGCCCAAACATCATTGTTGATGTCGTAAGTATAATAAGTGCGGTGAGGATTATTCTTCTCATTATTCACTTCATTTTAAATTTATAAAATTGGATTTTCTGTAATGTATAACGAACTACTAAAATGTTAGTTTTGATTTATTAATAAAAAAACTATATCTTACACAAAGTTAGCAAGTATAATCCTGCAATTTAATCATAGATTTGATTGTCTCAAAGTTTGTTACAAAAGAATAGATAGGAATAATAAAAAACACTAACCTACGTTTAGATTCTGAAAATAAATTAATCATAATTAAAAGAGTGTGTATGAAAATATTAAACGTATTTGAGAATAATAAACGATGGATTGCCTCCAAATTAAAAGAAGATGAGAATTATTTCTCTGAACTTTCAAAAGGACAAAACCCCGAATTGCTATATATAGGTTGCTCTGATAGCCGAGTAACAGCAGAAGAGCTAATGGGAGTACAACCAGGTGATGTATTTGTACATAGAAACATAGCAAATATGGTTATTAGTATAGACCTAAATGCAATGTCGGTGATTGACTTCGCTGTTAAGCACTTAGAAGTAAAACACGTTATTGTATGTGGTCACTATTATTGTGGAGGTGTGAAAGCAGCTATGCAATCATCTGACTTAGGTATTTTAAATCCTTGGCTAAGAAATATTCGTGACGTATATAGAATCCACCAAGCTGAACTAGATGCTATTGAAGTTGAAAATGATAGGTATAATAGATTAGTTGAACTGAACGTACAAGAACAATGTGTCAATGTAATCAAAACCGCTGTAGCTCAAAAAGCTATAAAAGATAGAGGTATGACTATACATGGGTGGGTATTCGACATTCATACAGGCAAACTTATTGATCTGAAAATCGATTTCAAAGAAATACTAAAAGATATAATGCAAATCTATACATTGAAATAAAATTATTTACAATTCCTTATATATTACTCATAGACTATTAGTTTACATATCAATTGATGAGACGAATCGACTTTACTAAGCTGAGTGAAGAGCTTACTGTCTCCGTCACTTGAGAGGGCACGCAGTGTCCGCTTGTATTGAGGCGCCGAAGTGTAGAGTCCAGGCATAAATAATAGAATTGTAATGCTATTATTTATTTGTTTGGATTTTAGGTTTATTGCCTCCTGGATTCTTCACTGCATTACGCTACGCTCCATTCCGTTCTGAATGATGAGGATTTCTTTACTTCGTCTTCGATTAGCAGATTACACAGCTCCATACAATTCTCAAATTGCCGAACCCAAAAATAAGCAGAACCAATTTGATTCTGCTTTCTTATTATTATTCTTTCATCACTTTTATTGCTCTTGAATTATCGCCATAATCAACGACTATAAAGTAAACACCTGGTGGCTGGGTACTCGAATCCCAAGTGAGAGTAGTAGGCCAGTTCGTACCACTTATCTCAACATTGTTGCCCTTCTCGACTTGTGTGCCG